>BNJT01001647.1_pt1 | contig 119409 bp, 155 predicted proteins | sample 8540491 | NCBI WGS metagenome assembly BNJT01 (sample SAMD00202455, study PRJDB9452) | human saliva metagenome | host: Homo sapiens | reverse complement strand
GGGATGAGCGTTTTTACAGTACATACAGTTTCATCTTACTTTTTTTACATTTCTATAGCAATACTGTGAAGATTTGGTGTTTTTCTTTCGCCCATACATTATCCTGTAATACACCGGAAGGAGGAGAAGCGCAAGCAGAGTGGACGCAGTCAGTCCTCCCACATCAACAAGAGCCAGTCCCTGCATAAGCTTTCCGTTTTCCCCGATAGCCATCGCCATCGGTACCATAGAAAGAACGGTCGTAAGAGTCGTCATGAGGATAGGACGGAGTCTTGTTGCTCCGGCTTCCACTATGGCTTTTTCAAGCGGCATTTCCTCTCGATATTGATTTACGGTATCCACATAGAGAATTCCGTTGTTTACTACCGTTCCGACCAGCATCAAAAAGCCGAGAAGGGAAGTCATGGAAATGGTCGCATCAAAGAGCCAGAGCAGTCCGAAAGAACCAATCATAGCGAAGGGCACTGTAGTCATAACCATGAAGCTGAAACGTAAGGACTCAAACTGTCCCGCCATCACAACAAAGACCAAAAAGACTGCAATGGCAATGGAACGGAAGAGGTCGGTAAACTCTTCTCTCATATTTTGTGTCCTTATGCTCTCGGATATCTGCAAATCCTCTCCAAGATACGAGTCCACGAGCTTATCCACTTCCTTCTTCGTATTTTTATCCGCCTTTTCCGTATAGTGTGCAGAGATGCTCACCTGGTATTTCTTATCTTCCCTAAGAATACTTGCCGGGGAATCCGTGAATTTGACAGTAGCGATACTGTCTAAGGAAACGATACCGCCACTCGGTGTGGAAAAACGAATATTCTTCAGCTTTTCCAGCGTATCGTAGCTATCCTTCGGATATTCCACCCGAACATCCGCCTTTTCTCCGTTTAAGTCCATTTTCATAACTGCTTTTCCGGCCAAAATCGTATTCAGGCTTTGTCCGACCACAACGGGGCTTAGCCCCTCTGCCGCAGCCTTTAAAGGATCGACCTCCACCTTTAAGAGCGGAGCGGCATTTTCCAAACTGGAATGAATTCCGGTAAGGCTATCCATTTTTTGCATTTCCGTAACAATAGCATTGCTCTTTTCTCGTAGAATATCTAAGTCCGATCCTTTTAAAGTGACCTCATAACCCTCCGTTGTCTTTACATCCTCATCACTCGCCCCGAAATTCGCATCACTTACGGATTTTACCGAAATCACTTCATTCGGTCTTGTTTCCAAGAGTTTCTCCCAAGCCTTGGCCTTTTCTTTTGTAGACATGGAGCGTTTCTTCTTCAGATACGCCGTCACGGTACTCGTGCCGTTTGATCCGTACAAGGCGGAAAACCCTTCTCCCCCTCCGGAAATGGTGGTATAGCGTTCCACATCCGGATCCTTCGACACCATTTCCTCTATTTCCAAAATCGTCTTCTTCTTTTCTTCCGTATTTAAACCGGGCTTTTGGGTAATGGAAATCTGTACGGTTGCACTGTCAATCTCCGGCATCAGTTCAGACTGAATCTGCGTCGCAAGAAACAGAGACAAAACAAGGATAAGAAAGGTGCCCAAAACCACCGGTTTTTTATGCCGTAAAAAGCGTCCTATTACCTCTCTATAGGAATCCTGCAAACTCCGTACGGCTCGATAAGCCACCGCTTTCTCATTTTCCTTCGGTTTATAGAGAGTAAAGCAGAGCGGGACAATCGTAATTGCAGAAAGCAAAGATGCCAACATACAAAAGACAATCGTAAAGCCCAGCGGCTTAAAATACTGTCCCGAAATTCCCTTTAAAAAGCCGAGCGGGAGGAAAACCACACAGGTGGTGAGGGTGGAACCGAAGACCGAGGCTCCGACAATCCGTACTGCGGAAATCGCCGCTTCCCTCCTCGACCTTCTTTCCTCCTGAACCTCGTCCATCGCACGGAAAGACGCCTCCAAAACAACGATGGAATTATCCACCATCATGCCCACACCCAGTACCAAAGCGGACAGAGTCAGCATATTCATGCTGTAGCCCATGGCATACATAAAGACGATGGCACCGAGAATTGCCATCGGAATGGAAGAACCCACAATAAGAGACGCTTTCCAGTCTCCGAAGAAAAAGAAAATGATCGCCATGGAAATGACCACCGCCATAATCATGGTCTGAAAAACACTGGAAAGGGAGGATTTAATGCTGTCCGCATTGTCCTGAATAATATGGATAGAAAGATTCGGATTTCGCGCTTCCAAGTCCTTGATAACCGCTTTTACATCCTGACTCATCCCTATATCCGAGTCAGCCTGCGACTTCGTTAAACTCAGGCTGACGGTATTTTCCCCATTATATCGCCCGATACTGTTCTCTTCTTCCAGCGCTGAACCCACAGTCGCAAGATCCCTTAAATACAAAGTACTTCCGGTTCCCGTGGTAAGAGGCAGGTTCTTTAATTTCTCAATCGTGGAATAATCCTGCGATACGCTAAGGGACAGATTTTGCTTCCCGTAGTTTGTCTTTCCGGCAGGATAGGTGAAGTCGGAAGCTTTGATCATCTGGATAATATTTTCCATAGTCAAATGATACTGGGCAAGCTTCTCCTCCGACAGCTCCACACGCACATACTCCGCCTGACCGCCGGACAAAGAAATGGACGCAACCGAAGAAAGCTTCTCCATCTCGGGTTCTATCCTGTTTTGCACATAATTATAGAGATTCCCCTTCGTCTTATCCGAAACGGCAAGAACCATGCCGGGCTGTGCATTGATGTCAAATTCTATATATTCGGGATCTTCCGCCTCTTCCGGAAGACTCGCCTTTAAAACATCCAGCTTCTTTTTTAAATTGTCATAGGCTTTATCCATGTTTGTGCCGTAACGGTAACGAATGATGACCATGGAAAGATTTTCCATGGAACGGGATTGCACCTCCTGCACATTGGAAAGGAGAGAAACCTCTTCTTCAACCGGTTTGGAAATAAGCTCATCCACATCCTCGGGAGAAGCACCGGGATAAACGGTGGTAACAATCATGTATGGAAAAATTCATGTCCGGGAGCAATTCCATCTTCATGGTCGTAAAAGCGATAAAGCCAAAAAACACGAGTGAAAGCACCGCAAGGAAAGTCGAAACCGGGCGGCGTAGAACCAATTTTGTAATCGATATCATCCGCTTCTACCCCTTTTCTTCTTTTACAGACTCTTTTGTGCTTTCTGTTACAGACTCTTTTTGCACCGGCTCATCTTTTGTCTGCCCTGCTTTTCCGGATTCAGACTGCAATCTCACCTTGGCTCCATCATACATCTCATTATTCCAGGAAGAAACCACTTGGTCATCCGGACTTAAACCGGAAAGAATCTCGACCTTCTCCTCTCCCATAAGCCCAAGCTCCAACTTTTTTTCTTACGAAGAACTCCTTCCTCTCCCTCTGTCCTCTCAAAAAAATGTAAACAAAGGCCTCCTCATTTTTCGTAATAAATCACATTAACAGGAAGGGTCTCCACATCGGAGCGACTGTCCTTTATGAGACTCAGCTTCACCTTGGAGCCCTCCGGAAAAGCTGTGTTTTCCACGCTCGCCTTAACCGGATAGAGTCCGGTCTGCGGAACAAGGACAGAAGAAATCTCCGTGATGGAACCGGTATGGCTCTCCTTTCCCTTTTTCCACAACAACCCCCTGCCCAAGCTGCAGTTTTTTTACCAGTTCTTCCGTAACGAAGAAGTTCAGCTGCTGCGCACCGGAACCCATAAGCGTGCTAAGCTGTGTTCCTTGCGGAACAAAGGCGCCCTGCACCAGGATGCTGTTCTGTAAAATGCCGTCTGCCGGCGCTGTGATCGATGCAAACTCAAGCTGTGTGTCATAATTCAGCTTAGCCGACTTGACCTGTGCATCCGCAGCCTTCGCCTGTGCATTCGCCGTTTCAAAAATCCTGTACGGAAATATCGCCCGAATCCCTAAGTGCTGCCAGCCTGTCCCGGCTGTCCGACGCCACCTGCGCCTGAGCCCTCGCCTGCTCCAGACTGTACTTCGCCGCATCAATCTGCTTTTGATTATCTAAAAGGGCAATCTTTTTCTCCCTTTTTGACTTCCTCTCCATTTTCCTTATAAATCTCCAAAACCTCTCCGGAAATCTTACTGAGTAATACGAACTGCTCATTCGCGGAAATCTCTCCGAGAAGCTCTTCTTTTACGGAAATATTTCCTTTTTCCATGGAAATGGTCGTGACAGTCGGCAGCGCTTTCGCTTCCACCTCTTCCTTCGGCTTTGTAAGCCGCAAAAACACGAAAAAAACAGCAGTACGCCGATAATCAAAATGCCGACAATATATTTTTAGCTTTTTTTACCCATAGCTTATCCCTCTCTCTATCAGCAAGATACGTACAAATGGTAGCACGATTTAAACTGAATATCCATAAAGTCGGAATGCATTTTTCTTCTCTATTCTCTCGAATTTTTTTCTCCTTTTTCATAAATAGAGAAATCACACTATGGCGAATTGAAGAAGAATTATAAAAAAATTATAATCTAATATCATTAAATCAATTTCTTCTATGATAATTTTTATTCTACAATATTCTTTTCTTTATATTGAAATATTGAATCTATATGTTAAAGTAACTAATCGTAAATATATTTAATTTTTTGTTTTTGAGGAGAAGAAGAACATGAAAGCAAAGAGACAGATTTTGTCCCTTTTGCTTGCTCTTGTGATGGTTTGGCAAGGTTTTTCCTTTGCGAACGCAGAAGGCAGCAACAGGACAGCGCTTTTAGAAAGCGAAAATACGTATGAGACAACGCTTTCGACCGGTGAAAGCACGGAAAAAACAGCGCTTTCGACAAGTGAAAATACGAACGAAGCGGAACTTTTCACAAGCAGCAGCACGGAATTGGAAGCCTCCGACGAAAGCGACAGCATAGTCCCAATGGCAGCCGCATTAAGCACCTCTTTAGAAAGCACAGGCAATCAAATTGATGATGCTTTAACAGATATCAAGTTATTGATAAACGGAGATGAAAATAAACCTGTACAGGACGACTCCACTTTAGCCAGTTATCTGAAAACAGTAAAGTTTGAAGCCACAATCCTGGCGGATAAAAATCAGAAATGTACAAGCAGGAGACTATATCTCCATCAAACTCCCGCAAGAATTAATGTCTCAGGACACCAACTTCGTCATTGAAGGGGAAGATAAAAATACAAAGGAAACTAAAACCATGGCCCACGGAAAATATATCGAGGCCACAAAAGAGATCCGTATCACGTTCACAAAGGATGCAGAGCACTACAACGGTGAAAACGGAACTTTCTTCTTCAATACGTCGGTAGATACATCCGTTGTAAAAATCCAGTGAAACAAAGCCGTTTCTTGAAATTACAGTAAACGGGAAAAACGAAATATACAAAAAAACAAATATCCATTATGATATTCAGGAGATGGATTCGGAAGTCAGTTTTTACAAAGATAGTGCCAAGAATATCGTTTCTATTAAAGATCAGGATGGCAATACACACAACCTTATCCTCTACATTGTCTCGCTGGATATGCGACACATTGAAAAGCAGGAAGGCGTCGCAAAATATGAAAATGTAGTTTTAACCGATAGCTTACAAAGTAATAAACTAACCTATTTTTGATATAAAAAGATTACAATCTTTCCGAGGAACAGAAAAAGATTTACAAGCCTCAGTTTCTGAAGGGAATCTGGCGTTCCGGAACAGAGGAAGGAAACACTTGGAAGAATGCCGTTAATGACGAAGAAAAGCGTGGCAAGCATTGGAAACTTCGCAGTAAGGGTAATAACAATTTAGACGATCCCGAAAAAGGAGAGTTCGATTTTAACTATACAGATGATAGCAGACGAAGCTTCACTTATACGCTGGGAGACCCGGATCCGGATGATGGGTACTATATCACCTATTATGCGGAGATTAACGGCGGTTTCGCAGATAAAGATGAGTTTAAGAATCAGGCAAAACTAAACGGAACGGGAGTTTCGAGAGACGGAAATGAAAATAAATACATCATCAGTAATGCGGGCGGAAGCTTAAACGGCAGCCATTTCTTTAACATCAAAATCCTGAAGACCGACGAAAACGGGAATCCCTTACAGGGAGCTAAATTCAGCATTACAAACCCGGTAAATAAATACACGGAGACCATTACTTCAGGCGAGTATGGAATCGCAGAACTGAAAAAAATGTTTCCAAAGCCGAATATGATGTCCAAGAGATAGAAGCACCGGAAGGTTACGAGAAGGATTCCACGATCCCGACCCGCAAAATCCATAAGACGGATTTTGACAACGCGAGCAACTCTACCATCACTTTGACTATCAAAAAAATAAGAAGACAGAAGTGAAGAAAAAAAGAGCACAAGCTTTTCCGTAGAAAAAGAGATGGGTTTTTAGATCCGGCTCTTGCAACCAACAAACCTGAAAAGGTTAAGGTTTTCGTTTTAAAAAACGGGGATAAGGATGAGAATCTTTCGGTAGAATTATCCGCAGCAAACGGCTGGAAAGCATCCTTCTCCAATCTTCCGAAGGAAGATGCCAACGGGCATGAAATCGTATACACCGTTTCCGAGGAAAACATGGCCGGATTTAATGCCGCTATCTCCGGAACCGATGAGAACGGCTTTACCATCAGTAACTATAACGGCGGTAGAGTTGTGATTCCGGTGACGAAGATCTGGAAGGGGAACGGAACGCACCCCGACCACTTAAATGTACAGCTTTTTGCCGACGGAGAGAAGGTAGACGCCTATACCTTAAACGAGGCAAACGCTTGGCAGCACAGCTTTGATATGCCGAAGTTTAATGCAAACGGTAAAGAAATCCGTTATACCGTTACCGAGGACAATGTTTCCGGCTATACGGCAACAACACAGAACGATCCGGCTACCGGCTATGTGAACGTCTTTGTCAATACAAAAAACGACGTTCCTCCCACAAGTCCTAACGGCGGTGGAAACGGTGGCGGAGGAAATGGCGGTGGCGGAAATCCGCCGAAGCCGAGTCCCAATACACCCGGTACTCCTACAGAGTCCACTCCCGGAAATGTCTTGGGAAAGAATCGTGATCCCGAAAGCAATCCGGAAACAGTAGCTACTGTGCTTGGTGTAGACAAGACCGTCCCTTCCGTTTTAGGAGCAGGACGGGGATTTGTAAAAACGGAAGATTCTTCCCGGATGCCGATCTACCTTTTATTCTTCGCTTTAACAGCTTGCGGCCTTACGGCAACGGTTCTTTATGAAAGAAAAAGAGCAAAGAGATAAAAGATAAATCTCCATTCCAAGTAATACTATATAAAAAAACCGACAGAAACGGCATAAGCCGTGATGTGACCCCAAAAAGTTAGACTTTTTAAGCGTAGCAGTTTTATGGCTGCTACGCTATTTTTATGCAGCCAAGAGGCGAAGCCTGTATTGAACAGGACTTAGCCATCCTAGTTTCTCCTTGATTCTATGTTCGTTATAGTACCTTATATATCGTTCTATTTCTGACTTTAATTCTTCATAACTATAATAGACAATGCCATAATAGATTTCTTGTTTAAGCAAACCGAAAAAAAGTTCTCCATAACTGAATTATCATGACAGTTCCCTTTTTCTGGACATACTTTGAAAGATTCTTTCTTCCCTAAGTCGATGAGAATAAGCTTTCATCTGATATGCCCATCCTTGATCCGAATGGAATGTTCTGCGATATGGGCAATCAGATGTTACCTTTACCGCTTGTTCCAATGCATTCATTATATTTTGGGCAGATGGTTGTTTTGCTATCCCGTAACTGATAATCTCACCATTACACATATCCATAAATGGATCCAAGTATAGTTTGCGCATTGTCATATGGCCTTTAGCATCGATTTCATAATACTTAAACTCTGTAGTATCTGTGGTAATCTTCTGATGAGGAATATGAGTTTTAAAACGTCTTCTTATGCGATTAGGAGCTACTGTGCCTACTTGGCCCTTGTATGAACTGTATTTGCGGCTCTTACGTGTGAAAGAAGTAACTTGCAGCCCAAGCTTCTGCATTATACGCTGCACTTTTTTCTTGTTTACAACATATCCCTGATTTCTTAGTTCGGCTAATACACGACGATAACCATAATCCTTATTAGTCACTCGTATGAAAAGAATCTTTTCTTCGATTTCTTTGTCAGGGTCTTCTCTATCAAGACGTTTTTGCCAATACATGTATGTGGCTTTAGGTATGCCTGTATAAGAGAGAAGGTCTTTTAGCTTAAACTCTCCTCGGAGGCTGTTGATGACGAGCGCCGTTCTCTCATTTTTACCTCGTCTTCTAAACGCAACCTCCTCAGTTCTTTTAAAAATGCATTCTCAATTCTTAGTTTAAGGAGTTCCTCTTCTAATTCTTTGACATGTTCAGCACTGGTATCAACAACTTTTTCTTTAATTTCTTGTTTCTGATTTTTTTGTTTTTATTTTTTTGTCCAAAGTTTTCTTCCGACCTTTCTTGTGAGGTCTCAAAGCTTCAGGACCGGCAGAACGAAAAACAGCTAACCCATGCAACAATCATACTAGAATTCGTTATGCCTTCTTGAATTGCCAGCTCCCGATATGAAATCTCACTTGATAGATAAAAACTCTACTACAGAAAGTTTCTTTTTCGAAAGAATATTTTTTTCATGCTGTCTAGAACGAAATAATCCTTTATCTCCCAAGGCTTGGTAATTAGCAACCCATTTTTGTATGTCGCTTCTATTGGGACCATAGATAGACGAAAGATATCTATAGCCGCCTTTACCATTTAGATAAGCATCAACAATCTTTTTCTTAAGCTCATAGCTGTATTTAGCCATAAAAAAATACCGACCTCCAATTGTTAGAATTTTAGGTCTAACTTTTTGGGGGTCGGTACACCGAGACTATCGGTTTTTACAACTTCTCTTCTTCCCTATTCTGAACAAGTTTAATAGTTTGCACTTCTCTATGCAAAAAAACTTCCTATCCAAAAAAATATTTATATTTTAAGAAATCTTTACGGCAGGAGTATATTTTTTTGCGCAAAATAGACAATTATTTTTATCAACAAAATAAATTATACAAATAACACAATTATGAAGAAAAAAATTTCAATTTTTTTATTTATATTTTATTAATATTTTTGCTTCAATCGCTTCCATATATTTATTTTAATCTCTTGAAATCTTTTTTTCTATATGGTAAAGTGTCTTCGATAAGAATTTATTAATGATTCATTAAGAAAGAATAAGGAGAAGAAGATTATGAAAAGCAAAGAGACAAATTTTGTCCCTTTTGCTTGCACTTGTGATGGTTTGGCAGGGATTCTCCTTTGCCAATGCTGCAGGAAGCAATCAAGACGGGATAAGTATTGTGAACGAAAATGTAGCGGAAGTCTCTTCCACTGCGGATGAAGACGGCGAAGTTGCTGCAAAAGCTGCCGAAAAAAAGGTAGCAATGAAGAAGCAAACAAAGTTACAGGTGAAGCTGATTCGGCTGAGGAAGAAGATGGCTTCGATGATTTAGCCATGCTTGAGGAGCTGAGCGAGAACTTCAGCGAAGAAGATTTGAATGCTTTAATCGCTGCATCCGCAGTGGAAGTTTCCGATGCTCCTAAAGCAATTGATGGTGTTTTGTCCAATTGCAAATTAACAATTGATGGTGAAGATGTACAAGATGGAACCACTGTTCCAAGCTACAAGACTCTGCAATTTCAAGCGGACATTAAGATTAATTCCACAACAGAAATTAAAGAGGGCGATTACATTCTGATTAAACTTCCGGATGTTTTAAAGTCTGAAAGCAGTAAGTTCTCTATCCCCGGTACGGATGATACAGGTAAACCTGTCAACTTGGCAAATGGCATCTATGATGCAAAAAATAAGGAGATTAAGATTATCTTTACCGAGGAAGTTAAAAAATACACTTCAACTTCCGGAAATGTATACTTTGTTGCAAGTATAGATAAATCCGCTCTCAAAGAATCGACAAAAATGCCCCCTTACAGATTACTGTAAACAACGAAACGGCAATTAACTATACGGTAAACTATGAGGTAACGAACAGGGACAACCCGGTTAGTTTCTGGAAAGCCTCAGGAAGCAAGATGTTCCTGGTCACCGACAAAAAAGGAATTACGCATTACTTAATTCAGTATAAGATTACTATTGATGAACGAAATGTAATAAGAGTAGCAGGAAGCAGTAATTTTAAAAATGTTCAATTGGTGGATGAATTAAGATCTCCTGAGCTGAGTTACTTTGATCCAACTAAGAGCGATTTAACAGAAAGTGATATAAAAACCTATTCTCCCACAATGCAAAAGGGAAACTGGTATTCCGTAAACTGGGTAAACAATAAATGGGTAAATGCAACAACCGATGATGAGAACAGTCCGGATAGAGGAAGTTCATGGAAGCTTAGAAAGCCGGATAATCCCAATGAAGACGCTGAACCCAATCCTTGGAATCCGACATATGCAAAAAGACGGAAAAAGTTTTACGTATACTATTGGAGATTTAAATCCAAGAGACGGCTATACCTTTGTTTACTACGCAGAAATTAATGATACTCCAAAGACAACAGCATACAAAAATCTCGCAAGGCTTGTGGGAGACCCCAATATTAAGCACGACTTAAAAGTCAGAGATTCCTTCGTGAATATCGAGGGTGGTATTTTAAACGGATTAAACACTTATACCATTCAGATTAAAAAAACGGATGACAGCGTTCCCGGACAGCCTTTAAAGGATGCGGAATTTACCCTTAGAAAAAAAGGAAGCAGCTATAGCAAAACTGCGAAAACGGATGATAATGGTATCATAAACTTCGATGGTCTTCTCTATGCAGACTATGAATTAGAGGAAACAAAGGCTCCTGAAGGCTATGAAAAAATTTCGAATGCCGATTCTATCACTATTACTACAAAGGATTTGACAAACTCCGATAATGTTAATAAAACCTTTGTTGTAGAAGTTACCAACAAAAAAAGAAGCCTACCGTTCCTCCGACACCGACGACACCAGCCACTCCTTCGGAGATCCCTCCGACACCGACGACACCAGCCACTCCTTCGGAGATCCCTCCGACACCGACTACACCGGCTACTCCTTCGGAGATCCCTCCGACACCGACGACACCGAGCACTCCTTCGGAGATTCCTCCTGTAACACCGGGTGGAAATACACCGAGAACTCCGGGCGGTGGCGGAAACACACCGAATAATCCTGGTGGCGGTGGCAATACACCGAATCCTCCGACACCTCCTTCAGAGCATCCTGGAGAAGTTCTTGCCGCTGTTCGTACGCCGGAAGGAAATGTTCTCGGCGCAGAAAAGACCTGCCGTTTTAGGCGTAGGTCGCGGTTATACCAAAACAGAGGATTCCCGTAATATTTGGATGAATCTTGCACTCTTTGCTGTTGCAGGCCTTGGCTTCTGCACAAGCCTCTCTGTAGGGAGAAAAAAGAGAAGCAGTAGATAAACAATGAAAGGGAAGGGCTTAAACGGCTCTTCCTTTTTTCATTGCAATTCCTTATATTTTTTATTTTAAACCTTTTCAAACTGTTTTAACGCTTGCAGAAGAAGGGGAAATTCAAGTTATAGTGTAGGAAAGCAATAATAATTGAATTTTTTTAGAAGGGAGGTATTTCCTATGCTTGCATTAAATGGTTATTATGACGGAAAACAGATACAAACTTTTGAACAAGTTCATGCCAAAAAAAATCAAAAACTTATTATTACTGTATTAGACGAGTTCATCGAGGAAAAGCCTCTAAAGGCTTCTACATCCGCAAGAGGCTCCTTATCTAAATATGCTAATACAAATTTATGGAATAAGGAAAATAATGCATGGAACGAAATGGTAGGAAAAAAATATGGTTCTACTTGATGCAAATGCAGTATTGAGATACATTTTAAACGACCATATCGATATGGCTTCCGAAGTCTCAGAGCTAATTAGTAATGGTAAAGCCTTTGTTCCCATTTTTGTTTTAGCCGAAGTTGTTTATGTGTTGACCGGGGTCTATCAAGTTAACAAATCTTCTTTAAAAGAATCCTTGCTTACCTTCCTTTTAGAAGTAAATGTTGATGACAGAGATGTTTTAGAGCTTGGCATTCAATGCTTTGCTGAAAAAAATTTAGACTTTGTAGACTGCATTTTATATGCATATAAATTTTTATAAAAAAATACGATGTTTTTCTCTTTTGATCGGAAACTAAACAAACTATTAGATACTGTTTCCTTTAATGAATGACTCCTTATTGCATAACTTTCTCATCTCGTAGCCTTTGCTACAGGGATTTTTTTCTTATACTTGCAAAAAATGCAATTTTTTTCAGTAAAATCTAAGGGACTTTGTATACAAAGAGGATTGTGTAGTCAAGGGGATTACTATGGATGAAATCGAGCTGAGAGCTCACGGAAAGATAAATCTTTCTTTGGATGTGTTGGGACGAAGGAATGACGGCTATCATGAAGTAAAGATGATTATGCACACAGTTGCCCTTCATGACGGTATTTTTATAAAAAAAGAGAGAGAAAGAGGAATCCGGATGGAATGTAATCTCCCTCTCTCCCCACAAATGAAGAGAATCTCATGGTTAGAGCCGCAAAGGCTATTATGGATGAGTTCTCCATCGAAGAAGGATTAAGCTTACGGCTCATGAAACGTCTTCCTATTGCTGCCGGTATGGCCGGAGGCTCTGCTGATGCTGCTGCGGTGTTTCACGGGATAAATCAACTCTTCCATCTGAACTTAAGTACAGAGGAACTGGAAAAGCGTGCTGTAAAGCTCGGTGCCGATATTCCATTCTGCCTGCATAAAGGTTGTTATCTTTCGGAGGGAATTGGAGAAAAAGCTCTGTAAACTTCCCTCTCTTCCACCCTGCACCATCCTTTTTGGTAAAACCTGCATTTTCCCTATCTACAAAGTTGATTTATGAGAATCTTCACTTGGAAAATATCACTGACGCAGAACATCCCGATGTGGACAGAATGATTAAGGAATTGGAAAGTGGATCTTTGGAAGATATTTGTACGCTTGGCGGCAATCTCTTGGAGAAAGTCAGTATTTCTCTCAGGCCGGAAATTCAAGTATTGAAGGACTTTTTTTATAAAGGAGGGCGCGCTGCTTTCCCTTATGAGCGGATCCGGTCCAACCGTTTTCGGTATTTTCCCGGAAAAAGAAAAGGAAAAAGCGAAAATGATACTTCAAAGCCTTCGTAGTGGAGAACATAAAGATCTAATTGAGAATGCCTGGATTACAGAGGCTTATGCTTAATTAAGACAAAGAGAGTTTCCACTTTATGGCATACATATAATAGATAGATAAAAAAACTCCCTATTAGCGCATCAGACATAACTGCAAATACCCCATTCAATATAGGAAATGTTTTTAAAGGAGGATAGTATGGGTAGCGATTTCACAATCAATATGAACGAATATCTCCCGCTTCGGGACTTGGTTTTTAACACACTTCGGCAGGCAATCCTAAAGGGGGAGTTGAAACCGGGCGAAAGGCTCATGGAGATTCAGCTTGCAGAAAAGCTCGGGGTGTCCAGAACTCCCATTCGCGAAGCGATTCGTAAGCTGGAACTGGAGGGGCTGGTACTCATGATTCCTCGGCGTGGAGCTGAAGTCGCAAAAATCTCCCATAAGTCCCTACAGGATGTTTTAGAGGTACGCGGTGCACTGGAAGAACTCGCTACAGACCTTGCCTGCCAGCGCATCACCGAAGAGCAGTTACTGGCGCTTCAAGAGGCGGAAAAACATTTTAAGAAAATCGTGGAGACCGGTACGGAGATGGAGATTGCCGAAGCCGATGAAGCTTATCACGATATCATTTATACCGCTACCGGAAACAAGCGTTTAATTCAGATGATTAACAATCTCCGGGGAGCAAATGTATCGTTACCGCTTAGAGTATATTAAGGACGAAGCGCAGCGCGGAACCCTGATTAGCGAGCACGAAAAGATTCTGGAAGCCATCCGCATTCGAGACATCATTCGTGCAAAGGCCTTGATGAAGGAGCATATTGATAATCAGGAAATTACCGTATCCAAGAATCTGGACGAAGCAGAGGAGCGCAGTAGACAGTCTACAAAAAAACGTTAAATCAAGAAATACAGTATTGTTTGAAAAGTAAGAAATATAATCCTTCTCTAAACAAAGAATTTTTAACAATTGTATTCTATAATGGGTAAGTCTCTATAGGCTTTTCTAGGAAGGAGCACAAAATGAAGAAAAATTGCATTAATAATAGGAGTAGTCGGTTTTACTTGGGCTGATGGCTTGCGCGAAGAAAGCCACTACGGAAACGACAAAAGCTGCCGAAGTCTCAACGGAAATCACATCGGGGGATGAAGGCGAAAAAAAGGATACAGAGTCTAAGGACGGTACGGAAAAAGCAAGTGAAGTAGAGAATGAAGCAAAAGGGAAGGAATCCGGCAAGAAAGAAAAGAAGGATTTAACCGTAATCAACGGAACCATTACCGATGCCGCCATGTTTAGTGTAAGCATCCAAGGAAATGACGGAAAAGATTATGAGCTGACAAAGACCGAGAAAAGTGATCTTTCCGGACTCTCACAGGGTATTGAAATCGGCACCAAGGTTGAAGTAACCTTCGATAAGGATATGAACATCATCTCCATGGTTGATCCGGGGAAATAAGCGGAATACAAAAGAAGTCGTTTTATAATGTAAAAGAAAACTCCTATTCTATTCTCCGTCTAAAGACGCTCGCGCTCGGTTCCGACGTAGCGGCACTAAGCATCGAGCTTCACATAGCTTGCTCTCTGCAAGTGCCGACGTCTCCAAACGCTTTATCCTGAGAATAGAATAGGAGTTTTTATCCATCCTCCCTATAAAGGACAATTTCTCCGCTCCTTCTCGTCTCTGCCATAAGAATCAACCTTTGGTTCTTAGAACCCCGGAAGAGGAGCGTGATATCTTTTTCCGCTTCTATAAAGCGTCCGTCCACAAGGACGGTGAGGTATGAAAAGAGCTCTTCGAGCTCTTTTTTTTCTTCCCCTTCTCTACTAAGAAGCTCCTCGTAGGGTGTAGCCGGAGTAGCACCAGATGTCCTTTTTCGGAAGTCTTTCTTTCATTTTTCCGAAGGAGCGGTAAAAGAGCATGAAGATTCGCAGGATATAGAGGCTCTCCGCCAAGGAGACTCAAACCCTGAATCTCCGCCTTGGAAACAGCCTTAAGAATCTTCTCCTCCACTTCCTCCGTATACTTTTCTCCATATTCATAATTCCAGGCAATCTCGTTAAAACAGCCCGGACAGGCATGAGGACAGCCGGAGACAAAGAGACTGACTCTTATCCCCGGCCCATTTGCCACATCGAAATATTTCACTTCTGCATAATGCATGGTTTTCTTCCCTAAAAGATAAAAAACATCCACAATGATGTGTATATTGGAATCAGGGGTAATCTGAGCCCGTCAGTACTTGCTGAAAGCAAGCGTTAGCGACGCTTGAAGCTTAGTACTGTAAGGACAGACTTTTCATCAGAAAAGTCGTCCTGTAACAGACCAACTTCCGAAGGAAGTTGCTTTGCGAAGCAAAGTGAGCAATGGGCTACCGAGCCCATGCTCAGTCAGGCGAGGTTAGCGAGAGCGTGCCCCTGTTTCAATATACACATCATGTGGAAGCGTAATTTTACGCGTCGGAACAAAGTCTACAGATGCAACACCCGATCCTTAATCTCCTGCGTTCTCCCTGATTCCAGAACTGCGTTCCGATATAACCGCAAGTTCTTCTTGCCACGGAAAGCTGTTCCTGATTCGTATTCCCGCAGTTCGGGCAGCGCCACTGGAGCTTACCGTAGCTGTCTTCGATAATCTGAATCTCTCCGTCAAAGCCGCAGGCACAGCAGTAATCGGACTTGGTATTCAGCTCCGCATACATGATGTTCTCGTAGATAAACTTCATAAGACTCAGTACCGCCGGAATGTTGTTTTGGAGATTCGGTACCTCCACATAACTGATTGCGCCGCCCGGAGAAAGCTTCTGGAAATCCGCCTCAAAGGAAAGCTTCGAGAAGGCATCGATTTTCTCCGAAACGTGTACATGGTAGGAGTTCGTAATATAGTTCTTGTCCGTCACCCCGGGAATCTCCCCGAAGCGCTTCTTTAAAGCCTTTGCAAACTTATAAGTAGTGGACTCCATCGGGGTTCCGTATACGGAGTAGCTGATATTCTCTGCCGCTCTCCAGGTCTTGCAGGCCTCATTCAGCTTTTCCATAACCTTTAAAGAGAACTCTCTTCCCTGCTCTGTCGTATGAGAAACGCCGAGCATACGGACACACATCTCGTAAAGCCCTGCATAGCCGAGAGAAATGGTGCTGTAGTTGTTAAAGAGGAGTTTATCGATGGTCTCTCCCTTCTTCAGTCTTGCGAGTGCGCCGTACTGCCAAAGAATCGGTGCCACGTCGGAAACCGTGCCGAGGAGTCTCTCATGACGAAGACGAAGTGCCTTATGGCAAAGCGCGAGGCGCTCATCTAAAATCTCCCAGAACTTCTCCATATCACCCTCGGAAGAGCAAGCCACATCCACTAAGTTGATGGTTACTACACCCTGATTAAAACGACCGTAGTACTTATGCTTTCCGTTTTCTCCGAGTCCTTCTTTGTCTTCCGTAAGGAAGGAACGGCAACCCATACAAGGATATACGTCTCCTCCCTTATACTCCTTCATCTTCTTTGCGGAAATGTAGTCGGGCACCATCCTCTTTGCCGTGCACTTTGCGGAAAGTTCAGTCAAATAGTAATAGGGAGAGTCTTCAAAGATATTGTCCTCATCCAAAACGTAAATGAGCTTCGGGAAAGCAGGGGTAATCCATACGCCCTTTTCATTTTTTACCCCCTGCATTCTCTGTCGAAGCACCTCTTCAATAATCAGGGCAAGGTCATCGCGTACCGGTCCCTTCTCCACTTCATCAAGGTACATAAACATCGTCACAAAGGGAGCCTGTCCGTTACAGGTCATAAGGGTAATCAGCTGATACTGGATAGTCTGGATACCGCTCTTGATTTCTTCTCGTAAGCGGCGGTTCACGATTTTAGTGATGATTTCCTCATCCATGCTTTCACCGGTTTCTTTTCTCTCCTCGATGACAGCTTCTCTTATCTTCTGTCTGGAAATGTCCACAAAGGGCGCTAAGTGAGAAAGCGTAAAGGACTGTCCGCCGTACTGGTTGGAAGCCACCTGTGCCACAATCTGTGTGGTTACATTGCAGGCAGTAAAGAAGCTGTGCGGCTTCTCAATCATCGTTTCGGAAATCACGGTTCCGTTCTGAAGCATATCCTCCAAGTTAATAAGGTCACAGTTATGCTCCTTCTGCGCATAGTAATCGGAATCATGAAAATGGATCATGCCTTCCTCATGGGCATGCACAATATCTTCCGGAAGTAAGAGTCTCCTGGTTAAATCCTTGGAAACCTCTCCCGCCATATAGTCTCTCTGTGTGGAGTTGATAACCGGGTTCTTGTTGGAGTTTTCCTGCTTTAACTCTTCATTGGCCTGATCAATGAGTGCCAAGATATCGTCGTCCGTGGAGTTCGCCTTTCTCGCCATCTCTCTCTTATAACGATAACGAACATACTTCTGCGCCACCTCATAGCCGCGCATCTCCATGATGGCGGTCTCTACCATATCCTGAATCTCTTCAACATTTACAGCATAGCTTTTCGCCTGAATCTTCTTGACCACAGACTCTGCAGCTGCCTGAATCTGGAAGCTGTTTAACTGAAAGATGGGATCTACCTCATGATTGGCCTTCTCAATAGCATGAACAATCTTTGAGACATCAAACTTTACTTCTTTTCCATTCCGCTTAATGACATTCTTCATGAGTAAAACTTCCGTTTCCATATTTCCCCTATCCGTGAAAAAGCCGGAAAAAGATGATTTTTCCAGGCTTTATGAATCCTTAAACTTGTATGTGTCGCTTGCCCTTGTTTTCAAAAAAATGAACATGATATTGTTTTGAATTTTTGATTCCACTTTATCATATTGTGTTTTCGCTCCTTATCATACGACAAAAGCTCTATTTTGAAAAGGGGAAAATCCTATAAAAATAAATACAAAAAGAGGAAAAATTTTATACACTTTTTCCTCTTTCAAAAATAAAACTCTGCATCCCTTAAAGGATCGTCTTTAAGAACTCAAAAAAAGGCTGTAAAAACATAATTATAAAGATTTTTTTACAGCCCGGACATGAATTTACTTTAAAAGAAATTAACCGGATTATAGCTCTTTTCATTTCGTATTGTTGTGCTTTCCTCATGCCCCGGAAAAAAACCAAGGTATCATCCGGAAGCAGAAAGAGCTTTTCTCGTATACTTTTGATAATGTCCTTCTCACTTCCGCTAAATAAATCCGTTCTTCCGTAGGACTCAAAAAAGAGCGTATCGCCACTGAAAAGATAGGGAATTTCTCCTGCCAGAAAGTAGCAGACGGAGCCCTTAGTGTGTCCCGGACTTGTGATGACTTTCCATTTCCTTCCAAGAAACTCCAGTTCCTCCCCGTCATGAAGAGGAATGAATTCCTTTAATCTCCACACTGTCCTCCGGATCTCTTCCGGAAAGATTCAGTTCTCCGTCTCCGAGCATTTCCCGCTCTTCTTTAGCTGCATATAACGGGATCTTGTACTTCTCTCTAAGTGCCGGTACCGCCAAAATATGATCGAAATGCCCATGGGTGAGCAGAATCGCTTCCGGCTTTAAGCCCTCCTCTTCTATGAAGGAAATGATTCTTTCCTCCTCCGCACCGGGATCAATCACAACCGCTTCCTTCGTATCCTTGTCACAAACAATATAGCAGTTTGTCCCAACGATTCCCACTAAGATTCGTTTTACTTGCAACATTTACCCCTTACCTCTCTCTATTTCATAAACACCCTGAATCTTTCTGAGCTTTCCTATGATTGTATTCAAAACCTCCCTGTTCGGCACCTCAAAGGACAGAAGAATCGTTACCTTTCCGTTCTTTGCGGAGTGGGTATTCATCCCCTGTATCGCAATATTGTCATCCGCCAGAACCTTGGAAATGTCTACAATTAAGCCGATTCTGTTGTTGGTAAAAAGCTGTAATTCCGTAGAATAGCTCTCCCCGTTTCCGGGGTTATTATCCCACTCTACCTCAATTCGGCGTGCCTTCTCATCCTCAGATAAATCCATGATGTTAATGCAGTCGGTACGGTGAACCGTGATTCCTCGCCCTCTTGTCACAAAGCCGACCACCTCGTCTCCCGGTACAGGGTTGCAGCATCTTGCATAGCGTACCGCAAGGTCATGAATCCCCTTTACAATGATACCGGACTTGGACTTTCGGATTACCTCCGGCTTCTTTGTCAGATCTTCAATATTCTTTAAAACCGTCTTATCATCAATACTCTTGTCTTCCGCCTTGTGCTTTGCATCGAGAAGCTTCGAAATAACCTGTGACTCTTTGATACCGCCTCGTCCCACTGCCGCAAGCACGCTGTCCCAGTCCCTATAGCTGTATCTGCGCAAAACTGCCGCAATATACTCGGGTTTGGTCAACTCCGGAAGGGAAAGCCCCTTAGCCTTCACATATTTATCCAAAAGGTCCTTACCGCGATCCTGATTCTCATCCTTCTGCTCGTGTCTGAACCATTGGTTAATCTTATTTTTCGCCTGAGTGGACTTTACAATTTTCAGCCAATCTCTGGATGGTCCTCTGGAGTTTTGGCTGGTGATGATGTCTACCCGGTCTCCATTTTGTAATTGGTACTCTATCGGAACAAGCTTATCGTTGACCTTTGCCCCCACCATCTTATTTCCCACGGCAGAGTGGATGGAATAAGCAAAGTCAATCGGCGTAGAGCCCTGCGGCAGGTTTTTGACATCCCCCGTCGGTGTAAAGCAGTAAACATTTTCATTGAAGAGAGAGAGGTCGGACTTCACCATGTTCATAAATTCCTTGGAATCCGACTCGTCCTTCTGCCACTCTAAAATCTCATGCAGCCACTTCATCTTGGACATCTCCGTCTCCGTGGCTTTCTCGTTGGATCCGCCCTGCTCCTTGTACTTCCAATGCGCCGCAATACCGAACTCAGCAGTTCTGTGCATCTCATAGGTACGAATCTGAATTTCAAAGGGCACTCCGTCTCTTCCGATAACGGTGGTATGAAGAGACTGATACATATTGGGCTTGGGCATCGCGATATAGTCTTTGAAACGACCCGGAATCGGAGTATACATCTTGTGAATTACCCCTAGTACCGCATAGCAGTCCCGCACCGTCTCCACAATGATACGAATCGCAAAAAGGTCATAGATCTGGTCTATGGTCTTGTTCTGATTCACCATCTTCTGTATATCGAGAAGAAATGCTTGATTCTTCCCTTAATATTCGCTTCAATACCGCTTTCTTCTATATGTTCCCGCACCTCTTCCACGATGGAGTTGATCCGGTCTTCTCTTGCCTCTCTCTTAAAGTGCACCTTATCCGCAAGGTCATAATAAACCTCCGGCTCTAGGTACTTTAAAGAAAGATCGTCCATCTCAATCTTAATCTTACTGATACCGAGTCGATCCGCAAGAGGGGAGTATATCTCCAAAGACTCTCTCGCCTTCTCCTTTCGCTTTTCCGGACTCTGGTATTCCAGCGTTCTTAAGTTATGCAAACGGTCCGCAAGCTTTATTATAATCACACGGATGTCCTTTGCCATGGAGACGAACATTTTCCGCAGATTCTCCGCCTGCATCTCCACCTTGTCGGAATTCAGATTCAACTGTGTCAGCTTGGTTACACCGTCCACAAGACTTGCCACATCCGGATTGAATTCCGCCTCCAGGTCCTTTAAGGTCATACCGGTGTCTTCCACCACATCGTGAAGAAGCCCTGCCGCAATCGTTTCCTTATCCATTTCCAAGTCGGCAAGGATGATGGCTACGCAGAGGGATGAATAATATATGGCTCCCCTGATTTTTCTCTTCTGGTCCTTATGTTGCTCCTTCGCCACTTCGTATGCCTTTGTAATCATGGAGAGGTCTTCGGAAGGGTGGTAGGAACGCACATTTTCAAGAAGCATCTGCAAGAGCTCTTCAGGTGGAGTATTGTCCTTAGGTCTTTCTAAGGGTCGGTCTTCCTTCTTGTCTAAAAAGCATAATGACTCCATTCTTTGATATAGGAGTATTTTACTCTGTTCCTTAAGCCTTGTCAAAATGAGTCTTTTTTGCTTGTCTTTTAAGCATAAACATCGTTTGTTCACCCTTTTTCAAGAATGACTTTCCAAAATCTCCTATATCTTTTTTCTTTTTTAAGCTTCCAGTCACAATTCTGTCATATCTTCTTTTTTTATGCTTAGAGCAAAGGTATATTTTTGTGAATCTTGTCGATATATAAAAAGACGAGAATGAAAAGTGGGAGGTTTCACTTTTATGAATATTTTGTTCTTCATGACTCCTAAGTGTGATGTAGCTTATGTGGAGGAAGAGGATAGTCTGCGGAACACTCTGGAAAAAATGGAATATCATCGGTATTCTTCTATTCCCGTTTTAACAAAGGATGGAAAGTTCGCCGGAACTCTGACGGAAGGTGATTTGCTCTGGGAGATAAAAAATCAGTTGAAATTAGACCTTCGGGAAGCGGAAAAAATCATGGTAAAGGATATCCCCATGTGTAAGCACTATGAAGCCGTGGATATCAACAGTTCCATGGAAAGCTTGGTACATAGGGCTGTAACACAAAACTTTGTGCCGGTAGTCGATGACTTGGGGCACTTTATCGGGATGGTAAAGAGGAGGGAAATCATGAACTACCTCTATCGCCATGCAGACTTCCAAAAACTTTGGGCATAGCGACATCATGGCTTTCCCCGTGGAGGATTCCTCTTTGACCGGGTAGTTTTCTATCCGAAAGACCGTGCGCTTTATGAGGGATACGCATTATAAATGATATAGTATGATTAGCATGTGATACTTGTTATAAACCATATCGCACGATTCGCGTGCGATACTTGTTAAGAATAAAAGAGAGCATCTAGAATTTCCGGATGCTCTCTTCTTCTTTTCTCCCGTTTTTCTATTTTCCGAATCTCAACTGTATAGGATGCACCGGTTTCGAGTCTCACCTCTACCGTTTCACCCTCTCTCTTCCCGACAATTGCCTTTCCCAGCGGGGAAATATTGGAGATTTTTCCCCTCAAGGACTGTCCGCGTATAGAAGTCACGAGTCGATAGACTTCCTCTTCTCCTTCCTCAGGAAAGAACAGGGTCACCGTATCGTTTATTCCGACTTCACCGTCCTTACTCTCCGTAGAAATCACCTTGGCAAACTTCAGAATTCTCTCTAGGTAACGGATGCGGGATTCATTTTGATTCTTCTCCCGCTTTGCGGCATAATATTCAAAATTCTCGGACAAATCCCCCTGCGCTCTTGCTTCTTTTACTGCTTCTATCAGCTTCGGACGCGTCTCCAGCTTTCGCTTTACAATCTCTTCTTCTATTTTTCGGACATCTTCTTTCGTTAATTCTTCAGACATGATCCTATTTTCCTTCGTAGCAGATCAAGGATTCCAATTTATAGCCGGAAAGCTTTTTCCTGCCCTCCAAGCCGGCAAGCTCCATCACAACGGAAATCTTCACTACTTCTCCGCCAAGCATTTCTACAAGCTTACAAGCAGCTTCCAAGGTTCCTCCGGTAGCAATGAGATCATCCACGATAACCACCTTTGTTCCCTTCTTTATGGCGTCCTTATGAATCTCCACCTCCGCCTTTCCGTACTCAAGATCGTAAGCAACGGAAATCGTCTCCCGGGGAAGCTTTCCTTTCTTTCTTACCGGAACAAAACCTTTGTGAAGCTCATAGGCAATTGCCGTTCCGAAGATAAAGCCTCGGCTTTCCAAACCGATGACCAGGTCAAAGTCAATCCCCTCTAACGAACGAATGAGCCCGTCCACAGAATCTTTTAAACCGTCAGGATCCTGAATCAGGGAAGTAATGTCTCTGAAAATGATCCCCTTCTCCGGGAAATCCGGAATAGATAAAACATAATCCGCCAAATGCTCTTTTTTCATACTCTCCTCTTTTCTTAATCTCTTGCCTGAACCTCCAATAACAGACAAGGATTATCTCCTATAAGCCGTTGCCGCATGATTAAGCAAGAGTCCTTGTGCACAAAGTTCCGTTTCTATTTACGCATTGCGAAACTTTGCCGCATAGCTCTGTATTGCCGCTACCGTCTTCCCGTCCGTAAGCTTCCCTGCATAAATTAATTCCTGCAGGTCCGAAAGCTCCCATTCTTCCAAGAAAATCTCCTCATCGATATCAAAATGCTGTTCGCCCTTTTTCAAATCTCTTGCCACATAGATACCGATTTTCTCATCCAAAAAGGCAACGGTTGTGTTGACATAGAGTAGGAACTCCCAGTTTTCGCTGCTGTAGCCCGTTTCTTCGGAAAGTTCTCTCTTCGCACAAAGAAGAAAATCCTCATCTTCACTGTCCCTCTTTCCGGCGGGAATCTCCGGGGTAAACCTGCCCAAAGCATGTCTGTACTGCCTGACCATAAGAATCTTCCCGTCGGGAAGAACCGGAAGTACGGCCGAGGCTCCCATATGATGAATAAAATCCCAGTGGGTCTTGTGCCCTCCCACATCCACATAGTCATCATACACTTCCAAAACGGAACCCTTATATTTTAGACTCCGTTCAATCAGCTTTACCGGCTTTTTTTCTTCGATGTCTTTTTACATGAAAGTCTTTTTCTCTTCTCCCATATTGTCCTTCCGTTCCGTAATTTTCCATCTCTTTCAAACTTATCTATTTTTACCATGATTATGGACGGATTACCATAAAACGGAATGCCTCTTCTTTTTAGATTGGCATTCCGTTTTTGCATTTCTCTTTCTCATTCTTTTTTTTTCTCGTTTATTTTTTTTTCTCGTTTATTTCTTTTCTAGTTTATATCTTTTCTAGTTCTACATGAGAAACACCGTAGCCGGCCTTATTGATCCACTCTCGAATCTCCATCTCCGTATGCTCTTCCTTCATACGAACTTCTGCCGTTTTACTTTTCAAATCTACCGTTCCCCAAACACCGTGTACTGCATTTAAGGCACTTTCCACCTTCTTCTTACAGTTTTCACAGTGCATATCTTCAACAGTAACGACTGCTTTAAAGGGATAGTGGCTACAGGTCCTGATCCTCCGCTTTTACTTCATGCACGGAACAGGATCCTCCACCGCAGCAACCGTTCTTTCCTCTTTTTATGACACTCTGCACCGCAAAATATACGATTACGATTACAATTCCTATAATGATATAATTTCCCATATCTGCCTCCATAATTAATCGGTTTAATACAACTAACCATGCTAGACTTTTTTCGTCATTTGTCAAGTGCATTCTTTGTTTCCTCTTTTTATTCCTCTTCCTCTTTTTTCTCTTCCGGCTCAATCAAGCGCACTACCGTCTTTCCGATTCTGTGATTCTTGATCTCCGCTACATCAATACTGAGATTATCCGTATCCAGATGGAAGCTCGTTCCGTCCTCCGGTACCTTTCCGAGAATTCCCATGATATATCCGCCGAAGGTATCGGCTGCTTCCAAGTCCAGATTAATCTTAAGTTCCTCATTTACATCCTCTAGATCGGCTGTCCCCAGAATAATCCATTCATTTTCCGTTACCGCTTCAATCGGATCCGGCTCCGGTATCTCATCCTCTTCATGCAAATCTCCTACAAGCGCTTCAATCAGGTCATGGAGAGTCACAATTCCCGTCATTCCGCCGTACTCATCCAGTACCACGGCATAGTACTTCCGCTCCTTTTTCATGGTTTCAAACAAATCGGAAACCTTCATGTTCTGAGAAATAAAGAAGGGACGCTCCACCGCATTTTTCATTACGTTAGGGGCGGCTTAAGTCATTTAAACGGAAATAGTCTTTGGTGTTCAGGATTCCGATAATGTCGTCATCGTCTTCTCCGCAGATCGGATAGCAGGCATAACGGTGCTCATGTATGGTTCTCCTCCACTGCCTATCCGTATCCTCTATATAAAGCATTGCCACATCCGTTCTATGGGTGCAGACCTCCTCTACAATCAGATCCTTAAATTCAAAGACATTTTGGATAAATTCGTTTTCCGAAGATTCAATGGTTCCTTTCTCCATTCCTTCGTCTACCATCAAAAGTATATCCTCTTCAGAAATGCGTGTTGCATCCTCATCCGGGTCAATGCCATCAAACGAAGAATTGCGTTGGTCGATGCGGAAAGAAGAAAGACCAAAGGTGTACTGATAAGAGATACAAAGCTGAGTATCGACGCAATATTCAGTGCAATAGCTTCTGTATGTACCTGCGCAAGCCTCTTCGGTACCAGTTCTCCAAAAACAATACTGATGTAAGATAATACAAGGGTAATCAGGACAATAGAAATAGGATGAATCACACCTATGCTGAAAGAGGGAAGGAAGCGGAGCGCCAAAGCGTCCAACAAGCCTGCAAAACTCTCCGCCGCAAAGGCACTCGAGAGAAATCCCGCCATGGTGATCGCCACCTGTATGGTCGACAAAAAGCGAGAGGGCTCCTCCGTAAATTGCAAAAGCTTCTTTGCTTTTTTATTTCCCTCTTCGCTCAGTTTCTTTACTTTTGCTTCTCCTACCTGTAGTACCGCGATTTCCGCACAGGAAAAAAATCCATTGACCAAAATCAATACAAATAAGAGTACAACTCTTCCCGGCATAGTGCTTTTTTAATCCTCCTTTATGCAACGAGAAAAAGGCATAGCAGAAATCTACTATACCTTCTTCTTGATCCTCAATATAAAAAAACTTCCTTTTTCTTACTTAGAGTAGGGTTTTGCGTATTCCCGTCCCCGTCGTCGTCCATGACTGTTCCTTTCCAAAACTGTATATATCATGAATCTATCTTCATCTGCTTCTTTCACTATCTCCGCAAAGGAACATCTTCTCTTTATGCTCTCGACAGGAAATATTAACGGAATTATACGGAAACTTCCTTGTTTTGTCAAATTCTACGCTTTTTTCAGCCATGTGAACTTCAAAAATCACTCTTTAATCGATTACGGAATTATATCTGGAAGTCACATCCGAACCGCATTCTGCAAGATGCTCCAATGAACCGTCTGCAGTTCTTAAAATCAACTTCTCCGCTTCAGAGTATTCTCTCTGCTCCTCTACGCGAGAAATCAGCGCTTGAGTCTGAACCTTAAAGTTTACTACCGCATCATAGAACAGACCAAGCTGTGTACTTTGGTATGTTTCAAAGCCTTCCTTTTCCTGTTCCGCTTTATCTTTGTAGTTTGTTGCAAACTCAGCCAAAATGGAAGAATACTCCTCATACTTAGGCTTGATGTCCGTTACATCAAGAGAAAGAATATTTTCATCCGAAACATTTTCCTGCGCATAGATAACATTCATAATCTCGGACTTCAGTACCGTGAGCTTCAGCATCTGATAGCGAATCGTATAGCCCTCTTTTTCCAAACGCTCCAGATCCTTTTTCTGCTGCTCTTTCAAAGATGTCTCTTAAGCTGTTCAAGAAAGGAACACGCAAATCATCATAGCTGTTTACAGCAGGAACAAAACGAGCTATGAATTTCCTCTCCCTTTGCATAATTATCATCCAGATAGCTCTTCTGCTTTCCGTAGTCCGCCGCTTCATCCAAAAACCTGCATTAGGTTTCTCAATGCGGGAATCAATTCCATAGCTGCATTATCTACATCCGGATAGGCCGTGCCGAGATCCGCCTGAGACTCCACGGTATCCAGAAAAATCATAATTTGTAGAAGAAAAACCGTTCGCGATATAATATCCGTTCTCCACCGGATGAAAATCGGATGACGCCTCCACGCCGGCAAAGTATCTGTCCAAGGCACTTTCCACATCTCCGGTCATAAAGTTACTCAAATCAACATAATTGTTGTAGGCTTCCAAGTCACTCACCGGAGTATCATCTTCATAGGATTCTTTATCTCCCTGAATTGCCCCCAGAAGATTGTTTTAAAGCGGATTTCTTTCCCTCCGCTGCAGTTTCCTTCTCTTCGTTTCCCTTCTTAAATGCATTCTGTGCTTCCTTTAACTCTCCGCAAGCCGAAAGACTCAGTACAAGCACAAGTGCGGTCATTCCTAAAGTTATTTTTCTTCACTTCTTCTCTCCCTTTTTTTGTAAATGGGCTTTCGGATACTCCACTTTCCCATTCCCTTATTGTTCTTAATTTTTTTCATAATAGTGATGAAATTTCACAATCATCGTTGCCGTACGATATCTTATCATTAGCTGTCCCTTACGTCAAACAGAACAGAGCTGCAAAAAAACAAAAAAATAGTTCAAAAATAAGGAAGGAGGCAGAGGTGGGGTGGGAGGAAAAAACACTCAGCTTAAATCCATTTCCGAAAATCTGTTTTCGCATATCCTCTAAGATAATGAAAAATTCCCGTGAAGAATAACGACTGACTCCCTTTTCCGGAGAAGGCCTGTACCTGTACAGCCTGATCCGAAAGTCACGACGCTGATCCTCCTTCCCTTTTCCGAAAAGTCCTTGGCAAGCTTTTGTGAGTGTAAAATCCGCCGATTCTCCTTCTTTTGTGAAAAATGAGCTCTAGGTTCTTTCCAAACTGCTTTCTGCTTCCCTGATTTCCTCTTACATGATAGGCATCAAAAAAATCAGATAAACCTCTTTGTCATAAAATACAGCATACTCGGATAAAAGCTGTACCACCTTTTTCCCTTCCGGCCATGAGATCTTCCGTTGCAAGTTCCTTTAAGTCATTTTTCGCGAACATAAAATTATACCCGTCCACAAGAAGGATTTCCTTCTTCCCGGGACTCCACTTTCTTTCATACTGTGCTCTGGCTTCTCTCTGCTTTTCTTCCTTTTCCTTCGACAAAACAAGTTTTTTTGCTCGGAAAGCAAGGCTTCCTGCCCCCTGGTTTCGAATTGGGCCGAAGGTCTTTAAGAAGATTTCTTCCAGTTCTATATCGCTGATGAACTCTCCCGTCTTCTCCTTCTTCCCTTTTTTTGCCGGACTTTCCGTTGACTTTTACTACGCTTTTTCTTCTCCGGACTTTTCCCCGAGGCATCTCTTCTGTAGCCGGTATCGGACGTTATATATTCTCTGCGCCTCGAACTCTCTCTTCCGGCATACTCTTCTTCAGTAGATAAAGCCCCTCTCTCGATACATTCCGCTTCTCCTCTGCCGTAGAATAGAGCTTCCCAATCTTCCGCATCGCCCATGCGTTCTATGAAAACTTCCCTTTCCTTCTCTTCTTCCATTTCCGCAAAATGAGAAAAATGATAGTCTGCATCGATTCCCCTTCTTTTGCAGAATCTCGAGAAACTCCGGCAAGCTTTCCCCCGGCATCCTTCCTTTTAGAAGGACCTTTTCCTCTTCCATAAAAAGCTCTTCCTGCTTTCCGGAAAGTCTTTCAATCTCTTGGAGAACCTGCCCCGTAGTATCCTGCTCTGTTCGAATCGCATAGGAAAAAAACAGGAGAATAGAGACGAAGCCCGGCATTGTTCTTCGCCATGTTAATAGCCTCCCAAAGAGCTCCTTTTAAATCCATATAATAGGAACGGCTTTCCGTCCACTCTGCCTCCAAAATCTCTATCCGATAGTTAGTAAAGGGTCCTGAAAAAGCCGGGCCTCTTAGGTCCAAGTCTTTCCATTCATTTTGTAAAAGACTGATCCAGTCCTTTTTTAGAGAACTCTTTTCCGAAATAGAAAGAAGTCCTCCTGCTTTTCTTCCTTCGCTTTTCGGTATTTCTTCCTTTTGCAATATTTCCTCTTTTTCGGACAAGGTATAAGAAAGAGGTGAAAGTCGTATAAAGATTCCAAAATAATGCCCCGGACTTTCTATGACGGCTCTTCCGTAGGCTTCTTTCCTCGGACCTTCCCCGTACACAAGCTCCGGCGCGGAGAACTCCGGTTCCTTCCCCGTTCTTTTCTGAAAAATGTTTTTCATAAGCTCTCTTTGCAGATTTCCGAGAGAGTTCAAAAGGACCATCCTGCTTTCTTCATCGATATGCAGCTTCCACTCCGGAAATTCCTTCGCGATGGCAGAAATCTCACGAGCGTAGCGCAGAATGTCATCTCCCTCTATCGTAAGCTTCAGTCTGAAAAAACCGTTTTCTTCCGCCTTATTCCCGGCCTCTTCCGGAAAATATCCTTGATTGACCTTTTCCGACACAGGACAGGAAAAAAGCATACCCGGTTCAACAAGAGAAATCTCATCATAGCGCTCTCCCTGCTCCATACGGAGCTCCGTCAGCTTCTCTCCTTCTATCCATTCCTCTCTAAGAGCCAAACTCCCTTAAAGAGCCGTCCTTTTGCAATTCTTCTTCCCTTTTCGTCGTGGGTGATTTTATATATAAAGCCTGCCTTCTCGGACTTGTCTCTTACCGGCTTTACCTCTCGTTTTTCCTCATTTTTCTCCTCTCTTTTCTCCTCTCTTTCTCTTCCTGTCCCATCTCTTCCTGTCCCATCTTCTCCTGCTTCTTCTTTTCTTTTTCCGCTTTTTCGCATCACGGTAAGCGCGGAAAGAGCCTCTAAAAATGCGCCTATCCCCTCTTGTTGCAAGGCAGAGCCAAAAAGCGGCATCAGTTGTCTCTTCTCTATTGACTCCACTACCGTCGAAAGCCTAAGACTCCCTGTTTCCAGATACTCTTCCGTGCTTTCCAGATCGGAAAGGGCAATAGACTCAAGAAAATCACATTGCGCCGGATTCTTTTCCGGAAAATCATTTTGAAAGGAACCCTTTTGAAAGGAACCCTTTTGGAATAATTCAGCTCTAGACAAATCATCTTGAAACAAATCATCTTGAAACAAATCTCTTTGGAATAAATGGAAATCCAAGATATTTTCTCCCGGAAAAATTCCTTTTCAAGTCCTCCGACAAGTCTTTTTTTATCGCCTTGAAAAAGATCCATTTTATTGACAAAGAAAAAGAGTGGAAGCCCTGCCTCCTTCGCAAGTGTCCAAAGCTCCTTTTCCCTCTTTCCTATCCCTTCCTTCGCGTCCAAAAGAAGTATCCCATAGTCTAGAACCTGCAGAGCACGCTCCATTTCTCCGGAAAACTCTCTGTGCCCGGGAGTATCCAAAAGAAAAAAGCGCTTATTTCCCCTTGAAAAATAAACACTCTTTGCATAAATGGTTATCCCTTTTTTTCGCTCCAGCTCATCATGGTCCAGATGGCTGTCTCCATGATCTACACGACCCTTCTTTGAAATCTGCCCGCTTTCAAAGAGAAGGCTCTCCGAAAGACTGGTCTTTCCCCGATCGACATGGGCTAAAAGCCCTATTACAATATTTTCCATTGTTCTTCCCTAAAGTAAATCCTCGCGCCGTCCGCCCTGAAAATTCCGCTTCTCAATATCCTTTATATACGGTCCAAGTACTGCATCAGTTTCTCCAGACACTCTTCCGCCGATAAATTCTCTTCTTCCAGTGTGAATTCGGCATATTTGCGGTAGAGTGCCGTTCTTTCTTCGTAAAGATCCTTTAACGTAAAGCCTTCCGGAATCGCTACCCCGCGCTTCACCGGATCACCGATTCTTTTTTCCATTTCCTCATAAGGGACATGCAGGAAAATAACCTTCGAAATCTCCCGTAAATGCTTCATCGCCCTCTCTCCATAGCAGATGGAGCCTCCCGGAGAAATGACCGTATTTTCCACGGAAAGAGATGCCCCCTGCCTCTTCTTCTATCCGAAGAAAGCCTTCTCTGCCCTCCTCCGCAATGATTTCTCTAAGGAGTTTTCCGTTATTCTTTTCAATCAGGGTATCCAGATCCAAAAAGGACATCCCTCGCTTTTTGGCAAGCATTTTACCGAGGACGCTCTTCCCGCTGGATGGCATCCCGATTAAACATATATTCATTCCTACTTCCTCTTTGTGCTTCCTACAGCAATTGTTATTCAGGCTTATTCCTGCACAGCCTCGTAGAATGCTTTTATGAATACAATCCAGTGATTTCCGAGCTATCCTCTATAGCAAAGCGTTTGGAGGCTTCAGCACTTGCAGAAAACGAGCGAGAGCGTCTTTGCGGAAGAGGATGCTCGGGAACCACTGATGATTTATTATAATTATAGCTGCTCCGCAAAAAGAGAAAGGGGCGGAATCAGCTGTTTCTTTCTGGAAACCAGCTCGGAAATTCGTGCGGAATAACCTTCTACGCTCTCTCCGTGAAGCGTATAAACCACCTTTTCGCTCTCTAGGGAGAAGGCCATATTGATCAGCTCTCCGGAACGGGGACCTACTGCAAGAAGAATCGTATCCTGACAAAGAATATTCGTAAGCATCACAAAGGCCATGTTCAAATTCTCTTTTTCCAGAGCGCTCTTCGCAAAATGCAGTAATCTCTCTTTTAAACCATCCAGCTCTTCTTCATTTAGAGAAGTGACCTGACTCACACCGAAACGAATCTTCCCTGCAGTAAAAATCTTAAAGTCCTGATAAAAGATTTCCTTATCTGTCTTTTGTTTTAAATTGGAGCCTGCTGCAAACATTTCCATTGCATAAGCCTCAATATCGACGCCCGCAATTTTTGCAAGCTCCCGTGCAGCCTTTTCATCCTCGGGTGTACAGGTGGGGGAACGAAAGAGCAGAGTATCGGAAATGATGGCGGACATCAGAAGCCCTGCCGTTTTCTTATCCACCTTCACTCCATTTTCCTGATAGATTTTGTAAATAATGGTGCTGCAGCAGCCCAAGGGCTGATTTCGGAAGCTGACAGGAGAAAGAGTCTGTATGGTTCCCAGCCGGTGATGGTCGATAATCTCCAGAATCTCTGCATTTTCCATCCCTTCCAACGCTTGCCCGAGTTCGTTATGGTCTACCATAATAACCTGTTTTCCATGGGCACCCATCAGGTTTCTACGGGAAATCATCCCGAGGTATTTTCCTTCCTTACTTAAAACCGGGAAGTCTCTATGCCTTTTACTCGCCATAACTTCCCGGATATCATCTACATAATCTTCCTCCTGAAAACTCAGAATTCCTTCCTTCGTCATGAAGAAGTCAATCGGAATAGATTGATTGATGAGGCGTGCCGCCGTATAGGCATCATAAGAAGTTACCATGATGATCATGCCGTTTTGCTCGGCAAGGTCACGGATGGTCGGAGAGGCATTTGCCCCTTCGCAGATAATGATGCAGTCCGCACCGTTATCCAAGGCGGAGAGCTGACTTTCCGCCCGGTTTCCGAGGATTACGATATCATGCGGTTCAATGTAGTAATTCATCATCTCCGGATTGGCCGCCGCAATGACTACCTTTCCCTTTTGACAGAAACGCTCAATATCCCCCGTAATCCGGGTTGCCTCCAGGGTTTCTAAAAATATTCTTATACTGTGTCTTCGCCGTAGAAATGATAGCGGAATCATAGACGTTCATATAGGACTTTGCTATATCCGAAATCGTAATCAAGCCCTCTAATATTCCCTGCTTTGTTACCGCAGGAAGGGTCACCACATGACTGTCCCGCATAATCTGGTAAGCCTGTTTTAAAGACATATTCTTCGGTACTCCCGGGGTTTTCCGATAAGCCACGTCCGAAACCTGTGTTTTGACACTCTCCAAGAGACGCGGCTTTTCTTCCTTAAAATAATCAAGGACAAAGCTTGTCTCCGCATTCAAGCTCCCCGCCCTGCAGGGGATATAGTGATTCGTTTTATTGTATTTATTTTTTTAAAACGGGCATAGGAAATGGCGGCACAGATAGAATCCGTATCCGGATTGCGATGGCCTGTGACCAGAATATCTCTTTCCGTATTATGGGACGTCTTAGCTTCTTTCGTTGGCATAAGTCCTTCCTTTCTCCACTACTCTCTTGAAAAATCTTATTGCAAGTACTGCGCTCTGTCAAGGATAGCTTGACAGTGCTATGGTATGCTCGTTATAATTCCAATGTAGTTTTAAAAACTACATTATTTTTTTTAAAAACAATACTATTCTCTTCCGGTGTTTTTATAACGCAAGAGATATTTAAACCTATAGATAAGAAAGGGGAGGACTTATGTCATACCAAATTATTGCCGACAGCTGTGGAGATTTTACGGAGGAAATGCATAAGAATTCCGTCTTCCGTAGCGTTCCCCTCACCCTGAAATCGGTTCCTACTCCATCTTGGATGATGAGCATTTTTGATCAATTGGATTTTTTTAAAAAGAGTTAAGGGAATCTCCTGTCGGACCAAAGACCGCTTGCCCCTCTCCGGAAGCTTTTCAGAAGGCGATTGAAGATTCGGATGCGGAAGAGGTCTATATTGTGACTCTCTCCGCTAAGCTATCCGGAACTTTCCAGGCTGCAACAATAGGGCAGAGCCTTTACGAGGAAAATGCCGGAGAAGAAAAAGAAAAAGATTCATATCTTTAACTCCAATTCGGCAAGTGCCGGAGAGTGTAAACTCTGTATGGAGATTCAGGAATTAAAGGAAGCCGGAAAAAGCTTTGAAGAAGTTGTCTCCCTAATCGAAAAGGAATGTTCCGAAATCACCACCCTTTTTGTACTGGAAAGCTTAGATACTCTGCGAAAAAACGGACGCCTTACCGGTGTGAAATCTTTCCTTGCCAGTGCCCTAAACATTAAACCCGTAATGGGAGCGGTAGATGGTGCCATCGTACAATTCGGGCAACAAAGAGGGATGCAAAAAGCGCTCAAGAAAATGGTGGAGCTTGCCGTAGAAAAAGCAGGTGGAGTCGATGCCGTAAAAAATAAGCGCCTCGTCATCACCCATGTAAACGACCCGGAAAGAGCAGAGCAGGTAAAGGCTGATTTCGAAAAGGCGGCAAAGTTTAGAGATATTGTGATCACGAATGCAAGAGGAGTCGCTACCATCTATGCCAACGACAAAGGGATCATCGTAGCCCTCTAGAATTCATCGCAAAGGGGCTGTAAAAAATCAAAATAATAAAGGAATTCTTTGCAATATAGGTCTGAATGCGGGGGTAGTCTGAGCCCGTCGGTACTTGCGAAAAACAAGAGAAACGCAGTTTTTCGCTTAGTATCCAGTAAGGACAGACTTTTCATAAGAAAAAGTCGTCCTGTTACAGACCAACTTCTAAAAGAAGTTGCTTTGCGAAGCAAAGTGAGCAGTGGGTAACAAAACCACTGCTCAGTCGTGGCGAAGCTAGCGAGAGCGTGCCCCAAGTTCAGACCTATATTGCTTAGAAAATTATTTTGATTTTTTACAGCCCCTTCTTTATTTCTTCCTTCTATTTATCTATCTTCACATACTCCTGATACACGGAAAAGAAGAAGTCCGCCGTGCTGCCTTCTCCGGCATGCAAGTCGATTGTCTTCCAGAAAGGCTCTCTGAAACGCACAATATGCTCCTTCTGATATGCATCATAGCTTTCATTAAAGCGCAACACTCGAATGGATTGCTCCAGTCTTTCTTTCCGGTCCTTCGTCGCCTCTTCATCATAGGAATCCAAACATTTTATGATATAAAACTTGCCGTTTTCCGAAACAATGTCGGAGATTTCATTGTTGTTTAAGGAAAATGCCGTTTCATAGACTTTATCTTCCTTTTCTCCGAAGGAAAGCTGCTTCTGAAACTCCGGATCCTCCGAATACTGTCTTGCATAGTAGGTGAAGTTCGCTCCGGTAGTTCTTACCTTTTCCAAGAGATCTCTGGCCGTTTCTTCATCACTTACGACAATCTGCTCTATCCGGATTACCTTGGATTCCGCGGCACTCAGCTCCGTATCCACCTTGGAAAGAAGTGCATCCACTGTTTTTTCCGCCGTAAAATAAGCGGTATACATATCCACCACATCCTTTTCCGTACAATCTCCGAAAAAGGCCTTATCTTCCTCGGATAGGGCGGTATAGAACTTATTTGCCGCCTTTCGTATCCCTTCCATCTCCGTACTGTTGGGCTGGATTCCCTTTTCCTCCGCAAGGAGATTTAAGGTGCGGATATCCTGCAAAAATTCTTTGGTCTTATCAATAAAAATAGGCTCCGTAGGTCTTTTCCAGCTGTCCCGTAATCGGGAGATCCCAAACTTCCGGTCCCATGATGTTTTGGTAACGATTTCTTTCCGATCCGAGGACCAGCATGGCTTCCGCCTTGCTGTAGCCCGGTACATTTTCCGTCTTCCCGCTTATGGCAATCCCTTTACAGGAGTTGAGAAACAAGACGGAAAGAAGCAATACGAAAAAGAGAGATGAGCGAAAGCCGGCTCTCCTTCTCTCCCCTTTAAATAAAAATAAATTCATATAAATATCCCATTAAGAGCGCGATAAGCAGTCCCAAAATAGCCCCCATCAAAACCTGTAAAGGGCTGTGTCCGACGTACTCCTTCAGCTTCTTTTTCAAACTCTTTTCCGGTCCAGGAGAAAGGATTATCCAATAAAAAGCCGGTTTAAAAATCACGGCCTGCTTTCCCGTCTCTCGCCTCACCCCTGTCGCATCATACATAACTACAATAGCAAAGATCAGTGCCACTGCAAAAATAGCACTGTCTACACCATAAGACACTCCGGCAGCGGTAGCCAAAGCAACCACCGTCGAAGAATGGCTGGAAGGCATCCCGCCGGAGCCGGTCATTCTTTCCCAGTTTATTCCTTTATTGAAATAGGCATCAATAGCAGTTTTCATAAGCTGCGCCACAAACCAGGAAACAAGTGCCGACATCAGTAAATAATTTGATAATAACTGTTCCATGAAAAAGCCCATGTTTCGCTTTCTCTCTATCCCTTTCTATTTTGCAGAATCACGATTCATTCCGCCTGTTCCACTTTTCTTCCGTCAGGGGCAAAATCAAAAAGTAATACTAAGTACCAAGCCTTATCTCCACTCTACGAGCCAGTCATAGAGTTCCTGATACTGTAATGCGGAGCTCTTCCATGAGAAGTCCGCCTTCATTGCTCGACTCACAAGTCCTCTCCAGGACTTCTTATCGTCATAGTAAATACGCTCCGCATATCGTACACACGCCATCATTTCATGTGCGTTGTAATTGGAGAAAGAGAAGCCCGTACCTTTCTTCTCATATTCATTAAAGGGCTCTACTGTATCACATAGTCCCCCCGTCTCTCTTACGATAGGAATCGTTCCATAGCGCAGTGAAATCAACTGCGAAAGTCCGCAAGGTTCAAAAAGCGAAGGCATCAGGAAGGCATCACTGCCGGCATAAATCTTGTGACTGATTTCCTCCGAATAATAAATCTGTGCGGACACCCGATCGGGATACTTCCATGCAAAGTAGCGGAAGAGGTTCTCATAATGCTCATCTCCGGTTCCCAAAATCACAAACTGTACTCTATCCTGACAAAGCTCATCAAAAACACGCTCCACAAGATCCAAGCCCTTTTGGTCCGTAAGTCTCGTCACCATGGAAATCAGCATTGTCTCATCATCTACGGCAAGTCCAAGACTCTCCTGCAAATCCCGCTTGTTCTTTCCCTTTTCCTTATGTACGCTTACCTTATCATACGGATACGCAAGGTAAGGGTCTCTCTTCGGATTCCATGCATTGTAATCAATTCCGTTTACAATACCGCGAAGGTCATGGTCTCTTGCCTGTAAAAGCCCCTCCAGCCCTTCTCCATAGAAAGCGGTCTGGATTTCCTTCGCATAGGTCCTACTTACCGTTGTGATGGCATCCGCATAAACAAGACCTCCTTTTAAGAGATTGGCATCCTTCTTAAATTCGAGCTTATCCGGAGTAAAATAGTAGTCGGAAAGCTCTGTAAAACGCTGTATCGTCTTCTTGTCCCAAGTTCCCTGAAAGCGCAGATTGTGAATTGTAAAAACAGAGCGAATAGAACGGAAGAACTCCCCTCCTGCAAAACGATCCTTTAAAAGGACCGGCACCAATCCGGTCTGCCAATCATGACAATGAATTACATCCGGATGAAAATTCAAAAGCGGCAAGGCGGAAAGAGCGGCATAACAGAAAAAGCAGAACTTTTCCAGATCCCAGTACCAGTTTCCATAAGGCTTGTTTCCGGCAAAATAATATTCATTGTCTATAAAGTAGTAAAGAACCCCGTCCACTTCCTTCTTCAACACCCCGACATAACGGGATTGTCCCATATAGTCCATGTAAAAGTGCGTTACATACTGCAGATTGTTCCGGTCATCTTCCTTCATACACATATACTTGGGAATCATGATTCGGGCATCAAAATAGTTCTTGTCTACCTCTCTGGGAAGAGAACCCACCACATCCGCAAGACCACCGGTCTTAATAAAGGGAACCGCTTCCGACGCCAAAAATAGTATATTTTTCATCTTGAACTCCTTCGCATTATTTCCGTTCTGCTTTCTTCTTCAAGCTTCTTGCATTCTGGAGAGCTTCCTCAGTCAGATCCTCCCCCCCTAAAAGCCTTGCAAGCTCCTCAACAGACTCCTCTTCCGACAGTGCGTGAATCTCTGTTTTCGTCTTTCCGTCCACTACATTTTTTTCAATGAGAAAATGCCTGTCCGCCTTCGCTGCAATCTGCGGCAGATGTGTAATCAAGATAACCTGGTGCTTTGCTGCTATCTTTTGCAGCTTCTCCCCCACCTTTTCCGCCGTTCTTCCGGAAATACCGGTATCAATCTCGTCAAAGATAAGAGTCGGAACCGCATCCGTATCAGCCAAAAACGGTCTTAATGGAAAGCATAATACGAGAAAGCTCCCCTCCACTTCCCACTTCTCGAAGCGCCCTAAAGCGGCTCTCCCGGGTTCAAACTGACGAAACTTTCCACTTCATCAAAGCCCTTTTCCGTAATCTCCTTCTTTTTTTGAAACTGAAAGGCAAATTGTGTATCCAGAAATCCCATATCCTGCATTTCTTTTTGGATGAGCTTCTCCAACTCTTTTCCAACCTTTTGCCTTACTTCGGACAGGGCTTCCGCCTTCTTTTCCAACTCTTCAAAAGAAAAAAACGCAATTCCTTCTCCGCCTTTTCCCGTTCTATCTCATAGTCTTCCAGAAAAACGTTTCCGCTCTTCCTTTTCCGTCATCGCCTTTAAGGCCTTTTCCTCCGAACCGCCATACTTCATCATCACGGAACGAATCGTATCCAAACGTTCTCCCAGAAGATGGAACTTCTCCTCGTCCACTTCTGCATGGTCCAGATAATGTGCTGCTCCTCTTAAGCAGTCTTCTCCTACCGCTTCCAGATCGTAGGCAGTATCCAATAGATTCTGTAAAGAATCATCATATCCGACTGCTTCTTCCAGTTCTTTTACCGGAGCATGAAAAATCCATCCCGGAAAGATTGTCCTGTACGCGTAAAAGCAAAGATTTCAGATGATCCATATTCTCATAAAGGGAGTATTCCTTTTGCAATCCGCTCCTCTTCTCCGACTTCTAAAGCCGCATTTTGCAACTCCTCCAACTCAAAGTTCAGAAAATCCAGTTCTCTCAGTCTTTCCGTATCGGGAAGTCGATACTGTTCCAGCGCTTTTTTCTTCTCCCGATAATTTTCGTAACTTGCCTTTACCGCAGAAAGAATCGTTTCTCCCTTTCGTTCCAGATAATTATCTAAAATCGCAAGCTGTGCTCCTTCCTTAAGAAGGCTGTAATGCTCATGCTGGCCGTGCAGATCCAGGAGTTCCCCGCTGATTTCCTTTAACTTTCCCAGTGTTACGGCAAGGTCATTTACCCGAATATCCGACTTTTTCTCAGAAATCTTTCTGCGAATGAAAAAGGCTCCCCTCTTCAATCTCCAGGTCTTCTTCCAGCTCTTCAAGTGCCTTCTCCTCTTCCTTCTTTAACGAAAAGGAAAGCTCGATTACGGCCTGCTCCTTCCCGTGACGAATCATATCTTTATTCGCCTTCTGCCCCAAGGCAAGCTGAATGGAGCCGAGCAGGATAGACTTTCCGGCTCCGGTTTCTCCCGTTAATATATTTTAAGCCGGGGCCGAATTCGACAAGCGATTTCTCAATCAATGCCAAATCCTTCACCATCAGTTGCTCAAGCATGCTCTTCCTCCTTTTTGAGGATTTCTTTTATAATGAAGCGCAGTCTTTAGGGAAAGTATACCATTCTGTCGGCTCTTCTTCATCGTTACCCTTTCTGAACGCACTCTAAACCAATGCCATCTTCTCTCTTAAAGTATGCAGAAAGCTTTCTCCGGAAAACTTCACCAGCACCGTCTCTTCTTTAGCCTTTTCAATAATGATCTTGTCTTTTGGAAAAAACAGTTCCACAGGCTCTTCCCCATCAAAGGAAAGGACCTGATCTCCTTTTTCCATGATAATCTCCAACACACGACGATCATCCAAAACCACCGCTCTGTTGTTAAAGCTGTGGGCACAGATGGGATTCATGATATAGACCTGTGCTTCCGGAGAAATAATAGGGCCTCCCGCAGATAAATTGTAAGCAGTCGATCCGGTGGGGGTGGAAATAATGATTCCATCCGAAGAATATCGAACCAGCTCCATACCGTCGCAAAACACCTGAAAATGATGAATACTGACCCCTCTGACTCTGGAAAACAGAATTTCATTCAAAGCAAGACGGGAAAAAATCTCTTTTCCCTCCCGAACAATCTTCCCTCGTAGCATGGACCTCCGGTCCTCAACATAGTCTCCTGCCAAAAGTCTTGTAATTGCACCGTCTATTTCTCTTCTCTTCCGAATCTCGGTCAAATAGCCGAGGTGCCCGGTATTGATGCCCAAAATAGGCACCTCCATCCCTTCCAGCACTCCCGCCGTATGTAAAATCGTACCGTCTCCTCCAAGAGTAATGATGCAATCGGTATTTGTAAAATCATCCCTTTGAAAATTTTTATTTAAAAACAGCTCCGGATGAATCTTTCTCTCCGCAAGATTCTGCAAAATAATATTCTGAAAAACTCTCCGCATCCTCTTTTTGATTCACAATCAGTGCCAGTTTCATTTCATCAGACCTTTCTAGTATAACAATCTTAGCCTTAAAAAAACCATCTGTAGATTTCATCTTATTTTTACACGATAATCCCTGTCTTGCCTATACTTCATAATCGGACAAGCTTTTCTCCACAAAAAAACCGCAGTCTCTTCATGCATCCCTTACGCTCATCCGAGCATGCACTTAAAAAAACAGCGGTTTCCGGATTCCCACCTTCCCTCTCTCTAACGAACTATCGTTTTCTACCGGGCTATGGAAATGACCTTATAATGTTAGTTGTTCTTTTTCTTATCCTCTAACTTATTCTGCTTACGTATTCTCTTATGTATTTTCTTATGTATTTTTCTTATGTATTTTTCTTACTCGTTTTTCTTACGTATTCTCTTAGTCTTCGTTTTCTTACGTATTCTCTCAGTCTTCCTTTTTCTTTCTTAAGCTCTTCTTTCATCTCCTCTTTGTGCTTCTTAACTTTGTAAAGCCAAAGGAGAAGACTTCCGTCGTAAAAAGCGTTGCAAGTCCGTAAAGCATCATACTGCTTTCATCGCTAGTCGCCATTTTCCTTGCTAGTCGTAGAGCTTTGGGAATCACTCCCTGTAATTTTCCGACCATTCCTCGCTCTGCCCCCAGTACCTCTCTCTTTTTGTATGAGGCGCAGACAGCTGATTGGATGGAGGAAGTCCTTTTTCGGAAAGAGCCAAAGACTTTTTCCGTCTTCGTCGCCTTATAGGAGTTTATAAAGGTAAAATACTCCGTTTCTTTATTTTCCCCTTCCTTCTTCCCGTGAACAATTGCATAAAGGTAAGGAGAAACTGCATTTCCTTTTGGCATCCATATCCGCTTCCAGCACTTCTATCTCCAAGTCATAGACCGTTCTGTCATAGTGAAAGCCCTCATAATTTTTTTCTGTTCCTGCTTAATCTTATAAAAAAATATCGTCCCGGGCTATAAAACAACATTTTTTTCCGAAGCTGCGATCTTCCCTTCTCGATTCACTTCGAATATCCAGATAGTAGGGTTCCGGCAAAGTTGCGTTGGGACTCTCAACAGAGGGCTCCATATAGACACGAAAATCCGTAACGGGAGTATCATCTCCAAGCAGTTCCACACTAAAGGGAATCTCCACTTTCACCGGTGGAAGTGTGCCGAAGGCACTCTCTCTCGCTTTTGAGGAAAAGACCAGCCCCGAAGAAACCATCAGGGTAAACACAATTAGGCAAACGATTTGTTTTCCCCTCCCCATATTTTTCCTCTCTTTCTATGGATTGATACGGGCAAATACCACCATTCGTCCATTGGTGGAAGCAGAGACACAAGTGGATAAGCTGATAATCTGATCTGTATCCTTTATATTAATCTCTCTATACTGTTGGGCATTTTTCCGGATATATCCCAGAAATCCTCCCATATTGCCATCCTTATCCAAAACATTGTAGATGTAGGGGTCATAGGCATCCCCCTCAAAACATGCAAAAATCTCCAACTTCCTTATCTTGTCCGGTAATATCAGGCTTCCTGTCCGATGCGCTTCGAAATATTCCGGTTCAATGAACTGCATTACATCTCCGTACATCCCTCCATTATCCATGTGGTGTCCGTATGTCAGGATATAGGGGTCGGAAAAATCGGGCTTGTTCCGGTAGCTCATAAAAATGGAACCGGAAAGGGAAAAGTTCCCCATTACATCTTTATTGACATATTCCATATCGTTCTCCCCCTGTACCATAGGGTAGTCAATATGGGTATCGTCAATGGTAATCCAAGCCCGAACATCTTCATTTATCATAAGGAGATCTTGGAAGCTTAAGCTTCCATCCTTATCTGCGAAGGGCTTTAACGCCATCAGTTCATTGTTCAGAAAGCCCTCCTGCATGGTCATATAGGTATACCAAAGGGAGAAGCTTCCGTAGCTCATCAGAAGAACCATGAGTATTACCGCAAAAACGACAATCACTTTGTCCCCGACTTTCGCGGCAATAACACCAATGTTCATCTTCCGCCTCCCCGCTTATTCTTCTTTTCTCTTGGTCAAGAACATAAATGCCATACTAATGGATACAAAAATCATCATTGCGTAAGGCACTACCGTAAGGACTACACCGGTCGGCGTAATCTCATCCACATGGTTGTGGTAGAGAAGACCCAAATCATTCGCAGTCAACTGCTTGGATACTTCAGCGGAGAAAGAATCCGGGTCTGTAGAAGTAGTATCCGGCTTTAAAACCTTGGTCGGCACCGTAATGGTGGTATCCTTATTCGCATCAATCAAATCAATGGACTTATAGCCTGTCAGATCCGACTTTACCTTACCGACAAAGTTCTTATTCTGCTCCTTTACCACTACCGTAGTGCTCTTCGGTAAACCGATAATTTCCACCTCATCATCGTGCTTCAGATTCCGTACTGCAGCGTTAAAATCGTCTACACTCATAATCTGATAGGCATTCGGAGCTGTCGGGGTGAATCCCGGGTACTTTACCTTAATCTCCATATCTTTATTGTCATTGGTAGCGGTAGTCGTTCCGCCGTGCAACAGTTGAATCGTAAAGGGGAAAAGCGTATCCGTCGGCACTAAACCGCTGATTTTCTTTTTAATCTTTACTTTTCTCGGTGTATATTTTGTATAACCTTGCGGAGTAAGCTTTCCGTTTCCTTTTTGTTTACCGCCGTCAAATCCGGAGTTCTTGTGCTGTGCCCACTTATTTCCGGTTGCATTGTTATCCTTATCCGTATCTCCGCTATGCATTACATAACCGTAGATTTCGTACGTGATTACACCTGCTGTATCTTTCGATCTGACATAAACATCCAAAAAACGCTCTCTCTGATAAGGAACATCCTGCTCGCCCGCTCCATTATCTCCTTTTCCGCCGGTATCTTCTACATCCGCCTTATTGGCCCCATCCGGGAGACCCTCCGCTATAACAAAACGATAGACTCCCGCCTTGGTAAACTTTGTTGTATCAAAGCTGAAGCTGACCGTTTTGGTGAAGGTCTGCACATTCGGAGCGGTAATGACTGCTGTAGGCATAGTATAGGTATCCGCCTTAAACTCCGCCGTCTTCTCCGTGCCACCTGTAATCTGTGCCGCCTGTCCGGGCTCTACAAGGATTGTATTGGTTCCGTCCGAAATCGTAGTTGTCCCCTTTTTGTAGGTCGCCGCAACATCCGGAGTGAGACCGGCATTAATGGTATCTACCGTACCGTCGTCTTTTACCGGACGAATCGTATATTTCCATTTAACATAGGGTTCATCTACACCTTCCGTTCCTCCATCTTCCACCAAAATCACCTTATCAAAGGATACCGTGTTTCCCAGAGCTTGACCGCCCGAATGTACGCCCACATTGGCAGTTCCCGAGCCTCCAAAAAAACTCAGGTTTTGATCTGTATCAAAGTCTCTCGCAAAGCCCGTCGCTCCCATCGCGATGACCATGATTGCCGCTGCTGCGCAACCCAGCCATTTTTTCATTCTCTTTTTCATCCTTCTCCCTCACCTCTTTCTTTATGCTGCTAAACCCTGCCTTCCTGCAGATGGAAATGCTTTCCATCCGCAGTTCTCGGCTTTACCGTTCCTTTTTCTCCTGCTTTTCATCCTCTATTTTCGGCAGGAGAAATATATTAAATTACTACCTCATGTATGTATATCGGTATTATTTTTTTAATATATAAGACAGTTTTATTCTATCGAATGATTATTTTTTTGAGGGAATGAAAAGCCTGATAAAGTCTGCTAAAACCACTTTTTCATACAAAAAGGGACTGTTTTTTTTACAGCCCCTTCTTCTGTTGAAATATATTGTGTTTTAGTTTACTGCACGCACAGAAGAACAGGTAAAGTAGAAAATCTGTCTATCCTTTGCAAGCTCCTGCAGTAAAGCAAGACCTTTCTTTCCTTTTTCATCATCAAAATGACTGAAGGGATCATCCAGGAAGAGGACCGGCTTTTCTCCCGGGAACATAGCATCAAAAAAACAGCGAGCTTTAAAGCAAAACGACAGAGATCCTGCAAGCCCTCACTAAAATACGCCAGATTCCTACGGATTCCCCTTTCTATAAACTCAATTTCCAGCTCATCCGTAATGGCAAATTCCTGCTCCACTCCGCATAGTGCATGAAAGTAGTGAACAAAGCCCTCAAGGATTGGCCCTCTATACTCGGAAGAAAAAAAGCTTCCTTTGCCTTCTCCATGTATTCTTTGCATGCCTGGAGGATGTGAATCCGCTCCTCCATTGCCATTCTTTCCTCTCTTGCAGCTAAAAGTCTTCTTTCCTGCTCGGACAGGGCTTTCAGGCTTTCCACCCGATCTTCCCTTTCCTCTCGCTTCTCCCTGATTCTGTCCCGTAAGAACTCCTGCTCTTTTCTTACTTCATCAAGCTGTTTCTGACTCTCTTCCAGGGAAACATACTCTTCCTCGGAGATTTCCTTTATTTCTCCTTCTTTTTCCATAAAAGCAGCCAACTCTTCTTTTCTTTCTTTCTCTTCCTTTTCCAAGGAAAGCATATCCTCCAGCTTATGGAAACGGGTAAGCAACTCTTCCAAAGATAGAATTCTAAGGGACTCCGTCTTTCGTCTTTTCTCTTCTTCCAAACTCCTCTTTCCTACGGCCTGCTGTTTTTTCTCCTTTTTCTCCGTAAAAACGGCAAAAGCAATGCAGGACAAAAGTAGCGCAATCAAAGAAAGACTTCCGGGAAGCGGAAGAGGGAAACCCTGCAATTTTAAGAACAAAAAGAAGGAGAAAAAGTCCTGCAATAAAAAAGCAGAAGGAAGGGAAGCGGATTTCTCTTCTCTTTCTCTTCCTCTACTTCCGGAAGAATAGGCAGAGCAGGCTGTTCGGCCTCCTTCTTTAGTAAAAGCAATCTTCTCTCTGAGCTCCTGCATCTCCTCCTTCCAAAGATTGTCCCGCTCTAAAGAGCTTAAATCCTCGTATCGCTCCTGATAATACCATTTTTTTGCATTTTCATAGCGGAAACGGGCCTTTTCCAACTCTTCCGAAAGTTTCTTGTACTCCACTCTTTTTCCAAGGCCCTCCTTTTTCCAGAATACCCTTCCGGACTTCTTCTGCCAGCTTTTCTTCCTCTTCTTCCTTCTTTCTGCTCTCTTCTTCCAGACGAAGCACTTCTGTTTCTAAAGCAAGCGCCCGTTCCTCCTCTTCCTTCTTTTGGAAGAGTCCTATACTAAGACTCTCCTCTTCCATTTTCTTCTTAAAAAAATGGCACCGGTTCGTCGATTCGGGGAAAGTGCATTGATGGCATCTTTTTAAAGTATCCTGCACCTTCTGGAACTTCTTCATATCTTCGTCATCATCGGAAACATTTCCAAGCTTTGCATGTACGGTTGAATTAAAGTGAAGGAAAGGTCCTCATGGCTGATCATGCAAACCCTTTGAAAGGCTTCACTATCCAGGGAAAAACAGCTCTTCTCCTATATTTTTCCGTAAAATCATGGCTATCCTTCCCGTTTTTCCTCCAAGAGGCGAAAAGCTGTCCTCCGCCTTTCTAAGTCCAAAAGCTCCTCTCCAGGATATAATTCTTGCCATTTTTCTGAAAATGGATATTCCCGCCGAAACTTCCGCCTTGAAACGGCATGTAATGCTTCCTCTCATTTTCGGAAACATCCTGCTTTCTCTCGCCGGATAATCCGTAAAATAGGATGTGAAAGAAATGCATAAGGGTAGTCTTCCCTTCTCCATTTTCCCAAAGGAAAGGATTTAAGCCCTCCGAAAAGTCGAAGTTCTTCTCCTTCCACTTTCCAAATTGTGCTATATGACAAGATTGGATAATCATAATTCTTCTCCCTGTAAAAGCCCGATTCCGAGCAAAATAATCTTTTCCTTTTCCTCTTCACTCAAGCTTTCGCTATCACTGACCATGCGTAAAAACTCACCCTTTAAGCTCTTTTCATGGATATAATCTTCTTTTCGAAGCACAAGCCTGCTTTCTTCCTTGACTTCTACATAAGAGAATCTCTCAGAGAGTGCTCTCTCCAGATAGCGAAGATTTCGTTCTCCCTCGGGACTCTTTTCTCCCTTTAAGAGAATCCTTAGGCTGTCTTTCTCCGTACAGGCCTCTTCCTTTATTTTTTCTTCTATCTTTTCCAAGGCGGAGAGGCTGTCGTCTTCTTCACAAAGCTCCAACTCTAAAATCCGGAACTCCCCCTCTTTTATGGGAATAAATTCCGTTTGGATTTCCTTCGTTTCTTCATTGACCTCCAGATAGAAAAATCCCTTCTCTCCCTCTTCATCAAAGCCTCTTCCCTGCAGACAACCGGGATAAGCATAACGTATACTGCCAAACTGTCCTTCCCCTCTTTTATGGATATGCCCGAGAGCAAGATAATGAACAGGGTAGCGGGAAAGTGCTTTTAAGGAGATTCCTGCATTGTCCTGCACCTCGTTTTCCGCATTTCTATCCTGCTCAGCACTTTCCTCATTCCTAACCCCTATTCCGGAAGCAGACTCTAAAGGATATCGTATGTCCGACTCGGTAAGCTCCCCGTGCAACATGAAAAGATTGCAGTCCTCTTCCTTGAAATCCCAAAAGGACTGCCCCGGAAAACCGTCTTTGTTTCTTTCCGTACTTCCGTAATACTCTTTCCCCGCCAAAATCAACTTCTCATTTAAGCGATATTTCTTCCCTCCCTTTGAAAAAAGAAAGAGATTCTTCGGCAGGTTTTCCTGAAAGCGAAAAGTATTTTCCGTATCATGATTCCCTCTTAAATAAAAGAAGGAAATATCGGGATTTCGTCTTATAGAGGAAAGAAAAATCTCCATCGTAGAGCGGGATACTACTGCACTGTCAAATAAGTCTCCCGCTATCAAAACAGCCTGTACCTTTTTCTCTATACCATAAGAAAGAAGCCTGTTCCAAGCCATAAGTAAGCTCTGCCGCCTCTCCTCCGCCTCTTCCTTCGAAAAGCGGGAAGAAAATGCAGAATCCAAATGTAAATCCGCTGTATGTATCAAACGCACCATGAAAAGTCCTTCCTTCGTCTTATACTGTTCTTATCCTGTTTCTACGCCGTTCTTATCCTGTTCCTACCCTGTTCTTATTTTATTCCTACCCTGTTCTTATTTTATTCTTCCTCTTACAGCATCTTAACCGCCCGGTCCAAAATCCCCGTCATCTTTGCCATAGCAAGTCCATAATTGCAGATGGGAATCTCCCTGTCCAGAAAATCCCGGTACCGAGATTGTACTTCTCTTTCACTCAGCATACAAGCACCACAATGAATCATCAGCCTGATTCCTTGGCGCTTTTCTTCAGAGAGAAAGCCCTTTCCTCCTGTAAAAACAAAGTCAAGGGTTTTTCCGCTGTATTTCTCAATCATTCTCGGAAGCTTCACCGTACCGATATCTCCGCACTGTCTGTGATGGGTGCAACCTTCCGCAATATAGATCTTATCCCCTTCTTCCAACGAATCCAAAGTCGCACAGCCTTCCATTGCGTAATCCAGAAAGCCCTTATATCTTGCCATAAGAATAGAAAAGGAAGTTAACGGGATATTCTTCTTAAGGATGCTTTCCACTTCTTTAAAGACCTGCGAATCCGTTACCACAAGCTTCACTTTGTTTCCGAGGCTTTCCATAACGGCTTTTAATTCCTCTACTTGCGTAACTATCGGGATGGCATGGTAATCGAGAATATCTCGGATTGCCATCTGCTCAGGTAAAATAAGTCTCCCCTTCGGTGCAGACTCATCAATCGGTGTCACAAGAACAATGAAGTCTCCCGCTTCCACAAGGCCGGAAAAAAGTCTTCTTTCTTCCGTTTTAGGAAGAAACTCTGCCAAAAGCAGTTTTAATTTCTTCAATGCCTTTACTTCGCTTATCGACTTCGCCCTCCTTGCTTTCTTCGCTTCCGGAAGTGTATTCTCTGCATTCACTCCCCTTATCTCCTCCGGTTCCGGTAAAATCACCTCTTCCCTCCGAAAACAGACCGGAGATCAGCTTTATACTTTGGATGCCGTATTCTCCCTTTTTTTCTGTTCTAAGGTTTCCAGTGCTTCTTCCAGCGCTTCCCTCTCCGTTTCGCTTAATCTGTCTGCTTGACTGAAAATCAGCATCACAGGGATATGTTCCTCTTTAAAAACTTCCAAAAGGAGCCGTTCCGTTTCAGGAATCAGCTCCTTTCCGCTTTTCGCCTTTGTAAGACTCTGCTTTTTTTGCTCTGAAACTTTACTATGAGTAAAAAAACAGAGGAGACTTCTCCTTTTCAAGTCCCCTTTGAAAAACCCCGGCATTTTCCTCTATAAAGACCTTCGCAGACAAAACAAGCAACGCAATATCCGTCTCTCGAATTACCTCTTTACTGCGAGAAACACGCATTTTCCCAAGACTTCCTTCGTCATCGATTCCCGGAGTATCAATGAGCACTACGGGGCCAAGGGGCAGGATTTCCATGGATTTTCTGACCGGGTCAGTCGTTGTTCCGAGGGTCTTGGAAACGAGGGAAACTCTCTGCCCTGCAATCGCATTGATCAAGCTCGATTTCCCTGCATTCCTCCTTCCGAAGAAGCCGATATGAATACGCTCACTTTGCGGTGTATCCTGTAAGCTCATAGTTCCTCCTTAAAGTGAAGATAATTGAGTTGAATTTTCTTCATTTTGCATTGCCATATGGGGACACGCTCTCGCTAACCTCGCCTCGTAGGGGTTCTAAGTTTTTACAATACCAAAAACTAAGAACCCACGGGCTCAGATTGTCCCCATACGGCAATCACAAAATTACATAAAATCATCTACTTCCAATTTTCATATATGAAACTAGAAATAGAAATCCCTTTTGTTGGACTGATAGATACTCTCGATATGTTCCCCTGCAATTCTGCTTCGCTTTTCATTCGGAATTGTCGCAAGTTCCTCTTTGATCAGTGCTTCTCCACATGTTCTGGTTTCGGGACTTGCATAGTCGGTCAGGTACTCTGCCAAGGTCATTAAAGCATTCGGGTGACAGCAGTTTTGAATCTGTCCTGACTTACAAAGCGCCATAAAGCGGTCCCCGGTTCTTCCCTCTCTATAGCAGGCAGTGCAGAAAGAGGGGATGTAGCCGAGGTCCATAAGCCACTGGACCACCTCATCGAGGGTTCTTTGATCGGAAACATCAAACTGCTCCGTATCATGCGGTCTTTCCTTATCCGTGTAGCCGCCCACGGAGGTTCTGGACGCACCGGAAATCTGAGAAATCCCCATAGAAAGCGCTTTCTTTCGAACTTCTTCGGACTCTCTTGTGGAAATAATCATGCCGGTATACGGCACGGCGATACGAATGCAGGCAATAATCTTCGAAAAGATTTCATCATCAATTCCGTTATCAAACTGAGTCGGATCAATGTCATCCGCCTTCTTCAGTCTCGGCACGGAAATGGTATGCGGTCCCACCCCGTGCACCGCCTCCAAGTGCTCCGCGTGCATGAGGAGTCCTGCAAATTCATAGCGATATTTGTCGAGGCCGAAGAGCACGCCGATTCCCACATCGTCGATACCGCCTTCCATGGCTCTGTCCATCGCTTCCGTGTGATAACAGTAGTCGTGCTTCGGACCGGTCGGGTGAAGCTCCTCATAGGCTTTCTTATGATAGGTCTCCTGAAAAAGAATATAGGTTCCGATTCCTGCTTCCTTTAACTTTCTATAGTTTTCCACCGTGGTCGCGGCAATATTGACATTGACTCTGCGAATGTCTCCGTTCTTATGGTGGATGCTGTAAATGGTCTTGATACTCTCTAAAATATATTCAATCGGATTATGTATCGGGTCCTCTCCCGCTTCCAGAGCGAGTCTTTTATGTCCCATATCCTGTAGGGCAATGACTTCCTTTCTGATTTCCTCCTGCGTAAGCTTCCTTCTTACAATCGTCTTATTTTTTTCGCATGATACGGGCAATAGGTACAGCCGTTTACACAGTAGTTGGAAAGGTAGAGCGGAGCGAAAAAGCACGATACGATTTCCGTAAAAGGCCAGTTTGATTTCTTCCGCAAGTTTGATCATTTTTTTCATTCAAATCCGGAATTTCACAGGCTAAAAGGACAGAGGCTTCTCTATGATTCAGTCCTCCGCAGTGTAAGCTTCCGTTTGGATTGTAAATTGGTTTTGCTTTTTCTAAGATCGATTCGATATAGGCTCTGTCGTTCTTCTTTTCGTCAGCAAAACGAAGAGTCTCCAGAATTTCCTCATGGGAAATGAATTCTTCCGCTTTTAAAGATTTTTGGATTGTAGTTCATGATGCTCCTTCTTTCGGTCCGAAGATCTTTTTGAATTGAATGAGGAAATCTGCCACAATTCCTCTCTTTCCCTCATTGTCGCAGTAAATCCTTCTAACGAAAGAAGTATTCCCTTCGACTTTTATTCAAAAAAGAACCATTCCGTTCAGATAAAATAAATAGACTGTTTTTGATATTATGATTTGTTTCTGCACTTGCTTTTTGTTTCTCTCGCTCACAGCAAGGCGGTTTGTTGCTCATTTACTTTTTTTATTCCTATTTTTTTATTCTATTTCGCTCTCTTTCTCTTTTTTTCGCATCCCCCTGTCCACTAAAAGTTCCGCTCCGATTGCTTTCATTTTCTTCTCTAAGTCCGCTCTGCACTGTGCGGACTCATCTCCCATACAGATTTTATTGTCGTAAAGGAGATATTTCTTCCTGACTTCTGTCGGTGAGAGATTCGGCATGAGCACATTGGCCCCGGAAAGAATCCCCAGCTCCCTCCCATGCTCATCAATCGTGCCGAGGGCCGTTGTTGCCGGAAGAAGGAGATTAGGCTTAATGAGCCGAAGAAGTGCTAAAAAGAAATAAGGTATCTCTAAGACTTCCCGCCTTCTCCTTTTGCAAATCTTGTTGCGTGCTGCGGGATAAATGGTCCGATTCCGCACATATCCGGCTGAAATTCCTGAATAAAGTAGAGGTCCTTCGCCAAGGTCTTTACCGTCTGATGAGGAGAGCCTACCATGAAGCCGCAGCCCACCTGAAAACCGATTTCCTTTAAGTCCTGTAAGCAACGCATCCTTCTCTTCCAGCTTAACTCCTTTGGATGGAGGTACTGATAATGTTCTTCATCCGCGGTTTCGTGACGAAGCAGATAGCGATTCACCCCCGCCTTATAGTATTTCTCATAGGACTCTCTGGACTTTTCCCCGATAGAAAGGGTTATCGCACAGTCAGGGTATGCGTCTCGAATTGCCGTAACAATGTCCACAATTCGCTCATCCGTAAAATAAGGATCCTCTCCTCCCTGCATTACAAAGGTCCGAAATCCGAGGCGATAGCCCTCCTCGCAGCAGGAAAGAATCTCCTCTTTAGAAAGACGATACCGCTCCACCTCCGCATTTTCCCTTTGAATTCCGCAGTAGTAGCAATTGTTTTTGCAGTAATTCGTTAGCTCAATGAGTCCTCGTGTATATACTCCGTTTCCGTAATGCTTCTCCGTGCATTCCTTCGCGAGGCTTCTTGCGAGTTCTTCATCTTCCTCCGTCCTCTCCTGAAGAATCTTCTCATAGGCGGAAAGACTGAGTTGATGCTTTTCGGAAAGAAGCCGTAGCAACTCGGAAACGGTCTTATCCTTTTCAGCAAGACAAGGAACAAATCCTTCCTCACCCTCAGACGGAAAAAAAGCGCCGGAGAAAAAGCTCTCTCTACACACTGGCATAGGCCGTTTTCACGCTGATACCGGAAATGTTTCCGATTTTTCCTGCAAGTGCGGAAATGGTATCATTGGGAGCATCCAAGGCAATCGATACGATATGCAGATTTTTCTTCTCGTAAGGTAAACCCATTCTTCCCACGATATAGTTTCCGTATTCATGAAGAAGCGTATTTAACTCCTCCACGGAATCCCGATTTTCCACAATAATCGCCATCACGGCAATTCTGTTTTCCTGTTCCATTTCTTAAGCCTCCCTATACATAGTCTGTCTAAGCTTCAATATTCTTCTAAAAAAACAAGTTCCCCAAAGACGGCTTCCCTTCTTCACTTTAAAAAAAGGCTTGATTTCCAAAGAAAATTTACACTTTGATTTTTTTAAGTATAGCATATTTACAGAATTGATAAGTATTCGTATTTATAACAAAAAATCCGACCTTATTTTTTTGTGAAAAATTACAGTAAAAAGAGGATGTATCGCTTGATACACCCCTTTTATCTCCTCCGCGCTTTTTATGCCGGGAGCTCTATCCAAAAGTCCAAAGCATGACCGATTAGCTCCTGCGGTTCCACTTTAAATTCTTTTGCAAGTTCCTTTAAACGATCGTCCACCAGATACTTATTCTTTTTTTCATAGGCGGCAAGACGTTCTCCGCGAAGAAAGACTTCACTGATGCCGTGCGCCTTTGCCCCTATTTTCCGCATCATGCTGATGGAAGATTCATTATCCGCATCAACTCTTCCGCGGAATATCCTCTCTCCTGTTCGCCGCTTTAGGGGCCTTCATCAACAGCTGTAAACTCTCCGGTCCGATTCCCTGCCCCTGATACTCTCTTTTTAATGCAATTGACAGTTCCCAAGGCTTTGCCTGGAGATTTCGAATTCCGCAATATCCTAAAAAGACACTGTTTAGATCAAAAATACTATAGTAGGCTTTATTTTTCTGAAAGAAGCTCTCCCAAACTTTCTCTAAAAAGCTTTCATCCGTAAATGCTTCTTTGATAAAGGAGGAGTCATACTCCACCTCCAAGTACCCCCTACAATCTTTTTCGGAAATCGCAAGAAGACAGAGTCTCTCCCCTTCGATTAGCAACTCCCCTTCTCTTGGCAAAGCACTCGGGTCGAAGCTGGGACTCCGTTTTTCGGGGCAATCTTCTTCACAAAGAGTAATATCTTCCTGCAAGTCAGAAAAGAGGCTGCCAAACCCCTCAGCTGCCCCTTCCTCCTCGTCATAATCTATATGTAATCTGTCTTGTCTTTCTTCCAGTCGGTCTAACAGCTCTGAAAACATCATTTGTTCCTTCAAATGAATGTTTCTATCCTCCTTCTTCATTTTCATAGGCACCTCTTTCTGTAGGTCGCCAATCTACATTCTTTTTTATTATTCTACTCCCATGAATCACGACTTTCTAGAGGATTTTTGCTATAAAAAGTTTTTTTGAATAGGCTATTGATTTTTTTACATATACTCTAAGTTAAAAATAAACTATTTAAAAAGTTTTTTTTGTTTATTTTATCAGAATAATTTTTCTGCCCTGCCGCTTTTTTTCATACGATTCATCAAAAGCAAATCCCACACCCTCTTCCGGATAGCTTTCTGAAAGAATCAGATTAATCCCTTCTTCATCGCATTCCCGCAAAATCCGAAAAAGATTGTGTGTCATGGATAAAGGATCCTCCCGCCTTCCAAGAATCTTCAGTCTGATTTTTTTCTTTTCCGCCATTTCCTGATAGAGGGGCTTTGTTTCTTCCGCACAAAGAATGGCAATCTTTTTTTTAAAAGAATCCACCCTCTCCTCTTCAAGATACTTTTGCCATACTTTCTCTAACCTTACTCTCCGCACCCTTATGCTCTAAAGAGCGAAACAAAATCATCTCTGCTTTCGGAGCATAATGGCGATACTTCATTCCCGGTGCCTTTGGTACAAAACCGTCTTCCATGCTCTTTCCGAGTAAGGTAGGATCTATGTCCGGCTTCTCTCCGAGTACCTCTGTAAGATCCTCCAAAGTAATTGCTCCCGGTCTTAAAAAGAGTGGGTCTTTCCGTACTCATATCCAAAATAGTGGACTCTACTCCGATACCGACTGCCCCGTCATCGAGTATGCCTTCGATTCTTCCCGCAAGGTCATGGTACACATGAGAAGCCTCTGTCGGACTCGGCCTTCCGGAAAGGTTCGCGGAAGGTCCCGCTATAGGAAGCCCTGCCTTTTCTATCAGCTCTAAAGTCAGAGCATTGTCCGGGCAGCGGAGTGCCACGGTATCTAAGCCCCCCGTGCTTTCCAAGGGGACTATTGCCGATTTTTTTAAAATGAGCGTGAGCGGTCCCGGCCAGAAGCTATCCATAAGGAGCTTCGCCTTCTCCGGAACACTCTCCACAAGAGGAATCACTTCTTCTATTTTTGAAACATGAAGAATCAAGGGGTTATCCGAGGGACGCCCCTTTGCCGCATAGATTTTTTTCGTGCAGCTTCCTTATCCAGCCCATTTCCTCCAAGACCGTAAACCGTCTCTGTCGGAAAAGCCACGAGCCCGCCTGTCTTCAGAATCCGCACCGCTTCCTCGATATCCTTTTTCGAAAATATCCTTGTTTCCATTACTATTCCCCTGTAAGGATAGACCAAAATCCCTCCGGCTCCTGTCCCAGCTTCCAAGCCGCAACGCCCTGAATTCCATTTTCATGAAGAAGCTTCATCTTCTCTTCCATGGATTTCTCATCTTCCATCCAGATTTCTTTCTTCTCGTCGCCGTCCTGCATACTTCCATAGTTTTGACCGATGTCACTGAGCCATTCGAGGGAAACATTTTTCTCCGTAATCCACTCTTTAGCCGACTTAATAGAGAGCGCCTCGGAGCGGAGCTTTCCGGACTTATCGGTAATCCAGACTCTTGTATAGAAGGGAAGGGCAATGATGATTCTGTCCTTGTCCATAACTGCCGCCGTCTCTTCGATTCCACGGCTCACATAGGAAAGAGAAGATACCGAACCTGCTTCTTCCGAGCCTGCATAGTGCTCGTCATAGCACATAATTACAACATAGTCGCAGATTGTTCCCAATTCTTTAATATTGTAATAAGCGTTATAGTTGAACGGAACATAGCAATCCACACTTAAGTATAAGTCATTCTTTCTGCAGGCAATGGAAAGCTCCCGCATAAACTGAAGATAATCCCGTGCCGCTTTCTCCGGAAGAAGCTCAATATCCACATTGATTCCGTCTATGCCTTTTTCTTTCATATCCGAAATCAAAGCATCAATCAGCTTTGTTCGCTTTGTTCCGTTGGAAAGCAGCGTCTTCAGATTGATTTTTCCGGCATCAAAGTTGTTTACTGTGGCAAATACTTTTCTTCCCGTACTATGGGCAAGCTCCACATAACTAGCATCGCTATAGGAAGTTAAATTTCCTTCTTCATCCTTCATCACATACCAGGTGGGAGCCAGGATATTGACTCCTGACGCATTGGGAAGAAGTGTCTGCAAACCTTGGTTGGACTCTGCATTGGTAATCTGGTGAAAAGCAAGCACCGGATAAGTCCCTTCACCCAGATTTTTATGACTGTACTCCGGGTCCTTAAAATCGCTGCTGCGTTCCTCGCTTGTAGGCTCATTGAGACGACTGTTTTCGAAGATAACCGATAAAGCCATCCTCCGTCTCCACCTTGGACCACTTCTCCATTTTTTCGAGGATAATCACCTTAGATCCCTCTTCCAAATCGGTAAGGATCGGACTTTTAACCCCGCCTTGCACACGAACCGCCTCTTTTTTCTTAAGGCTTGCTACTGTGGCAGGCTTGAATTCATTTTCCAAAAATACACGCTTATGCTCTGTATCCGTATAGCTGCGATTTAAAACCGCAGTATGCTTTTTCAATAAGAGACAGACTTATGAAAATGCTCTTTCCCTCGGTAAAGAAATCCACCTTCCCGTCCTCTCCCTTTTCTCCGTCAGTAAAAAGAAGGAGCTTATCCGGAAGCGCATAGCGAAGGTTCTTCTCCGTATCGTCATAGTAAAAGCGGATATTGAGGTTCTTCACCACAAAGCCATAGGGTAGATACACTTCTCCGTCCCGCATCCTGCCCAGTGTCAGCTGTTCTCCATCCTTTACCTTCTCATGATTCAGATATATCTCTACGTTATCTCCCGAGACGGAAAAATAGCTGTTTAAGTCTGCTCTTTCCTTCGTCGGCATATATTTTTTCACATAGTAATATGCACCAAAACCGGCAATCGCCAATAAAAAAGCAAATAAGATAAGAAAGAAAGGAAGGATACTCCATCCCTCCCTTCTTGCTCTCTTTCGTCCGCGTGTTCTCAGATCTGAATAGTCTCTCTTCTCCATTTTCCCTCTGCTTTAACTCTATTTGGATTTTGGTTTAACTTTCCATTTCATAAATAGATATATTTCTATTTGATTCTATCCCTTATTTCTTTCCTTGCAAGGCTTTCTCAGGAATCTCCATACATTTGTAAGGCTTTCTTGCACATTTACCACAAGCATTCTCCGGGGACTTCTCGTTTCTTTCCGTTCCGCTCATTTGAACCCCTTTTCGGCTTTATGCATTCTCTTCCAGTCTTGCCAGCTTCTCCGCCTGATCTTCGGTAATGAGAGGATCAATCACAAGGTCCAAGTCTCCACCCAAAACGGCGTCCATATTGTAAAGAGTGAGCTTTATGCGATGATCCGTTACTCTTCCCTGCGGGAAATTGTAGGTACGAATCTTCTCCGAACGATCTCCGGTTCCGAGCTGCGAGCGCTTTTCTTCCGCATTTCCTTCTGCTGCTTCTCCAGCTCAATCTCATAGAGTCTTGCACGAAGAAGACGCATCGCCTTTTCTCTGTTTTGTACCTGAGAACGCTCTTCCTGACACTCCGCAACCATTCCGGTAGGAACATGAATAAGGCGCACTGCAGATGAGGTTTTATTGATGTGCTGTCCGCCGGCACCGGAGGAACGGAAAACCTCCATCTTGACATCGGCAGGATTGATCTCCACCTCTACATCTTCCACCTCCGGCATTACGGCAACCGTCGCAGTCGAGGTATGAATTCTTCCGCCACTCTCCGTCTCCGGGACTCTCTGCACACGGTGTACACCGGATTCATATTTGAGTCTCGAGTAAGCCCCCTGTCCGTTTACGATAAATACCACTTCCTTCAGTCCGCCAAGTCCCGTTTCATTAAAGGAAACGAGTTCCGTTTTCCAGCCTCTTTTTTCCGCATAGCTGGTATACATTCTATATAAAGAACCTGCAAAAAGAGCCGCCTCTTCTCCGCCGGCACCTCCGCGGATTTCCATAACGATGTTCTTGTCGTCATTTTCATCTTTCGGGAGCAACAAAAGCTGAATTTCCTTCGTAAGGCGCTCCTGATCCTCCTTTGCCGTAGAGAGCTCTTCCTTTGCCATCTCAATCAGATCCTTATCCTTTTCATTATCCAAAATAAAAAGGGCATCTTTCTCGCTCTCCTCCGCCTTTCGAAAAGCAGTATAGGCCTTGTAAATCGGCTCTAAGTTACTTTGCTCCAAAATCAGCTTCTTATATTGGTTGATATCGGAAACCACCTCAGGAATCGTGAGATTCTCCATGATTTCCTCGTAGTGCTTTTTAACTTCTTCTAAATTCTCAAACATTTTGTCCTCTTTCTGAAAACTCTGCTCTTTTCAGGCCGTCTATTTTAAGAAATTCCTGTTCTATCGCTTCGCACTGTAGCCTCTCAGCTCAAAAACAGCTTTCTTCATCATCTCGTCAGACTTTTAAACACACAGACTATAAACAAAAAGAAAGGGGCTGTCAAATGAACTTTACGGAAATAATTTCGGACATTTCCCCTTCATTCTCCCCTTCTAATTTCTTTAAAAACAAAGTCCGAGATTACTATGTCTTTCCAAAGAGTGCAGTCCTTCTTTAATAAAATCCCAGGACTCCCTGTAGCTTGTGTTTACGGAAAAATCCGATTCGCAAAGAAATTGCAGAAATTCTCCCAGAGCATTTTTATATTTTTTAGCAAAGAGAAAAGCATTTCTCTCCTTATCCTCCGAAGAACAGTTTAAGAGATTGTGTAAGACATGGTCTAAGTTAGAAGACATATAATAGCATTGATAAGGAATGGAATCCCAAACTTGACTTTGCCTGCTCAGCTTATCCATATTTTCACTTTTTTGCTTATTTCGACAGCGAATTAAGGGGGCATCTTTACAACGAATCTCCGACAAGCTGTATTGCAAAGTTCTAAGGCTATGATCTTCTACCACATTTTCATCGGAAATAAATGCGCCATCCGTATCCATAATATGAATCACTTCCAGAAAATCACTTTTGCTGTAGTGGTTTGACTTCGCATATTGTTTCAGTAAATCTCCAACTTTACCTACAATATTTCCACTGTGATTTCCTTTTACGCTTGTGATATCACCATGCATCACTTCCACATAAACAGCATTTTTATCGAAAGCACGGCTAAAGATTACTCCAAGGGCTTCATCATCCGACGGGCCTTCTACTATGACGAAGACGATTTTTTTCCGCGCCATGCTACTCACCCGCCTCTCTCAAAGCCAAAGCTATCTCCGCATTGTTGGTCATCTCATAAACCGGCTCATTTTGCTCGCCGAGGACAATATCTCTGAAATAGAAATCCCGTAGATTATTGGTTGTTTTGATATTGGTAAAGCGAATGTAGCGGTTCTCGGGATTCGTTGTTGTAAAGGCAATAAAGCCACGGTCTATCGTCTCCAAGGGACGCAGGTTATGTGAGGTGAAAATCAATTGTCCCTTGCCCTTTTCCGAGAGGATGTGCAGGATTTCTCCAAGAAGATATTCGAATATCCCGGCATCCAACTCATCAATCGCCACCGTAATGGAAGACTGATTATACATTCCTATTAAAAGATGCAGCACGGAAACAATCTTTTTGATTCCTTCCGATTCACAACGAAGCGGGATTTCTTTACTGTTTTTATTGGACATAAGCTGTATGCGACGACCTTTTTTCCCTTCTCCGTTTTCCATAAGCATAACAGCACCAAGGTCCGCTAAGGAGATGGTAAGGCTCGGGATGATTTGCTCCAAAACACCATTTATGTTTTGAATCAATCTCTTCGCCTCCGGAAAAAGTTCTTCCGGTAGTTCCGTCGCCTCATCTAAAGACAGAAAAATATTCTCCCGTTATCCCGTGTTCCTGCTTTTCCGAAGCTTTATACCGGATAGGCAGCTCTCCTAAATTAATCTTCCCTGTGCTGGACGCGCCAAGAACAAAAAGTTCGGTACGACCGTAATTTGCTAACTTAACCAAAATATCGATATGAAAGAGAAGTTCATCATTCGGAGTTTTACTCGCATTCAGCTGTTCAAAAAAGCAGTTGCAAAAATGCCGCAGAAAAAAATAAGGACTGCACTTTCTGTTTTGCCATCAAACTGATGAGCTTCAACCTTTCCGCAGTTTCCTTTTTCCTTCCAAAGAGAAGTGCGTAATACTTTTTAGGAGCAATCAATTCCGTCCTTGTGCTTTGCAGAAAAGTATGCTTTTTGATCCTCTTCTCCCCATCCGTATAGGCATAACTCAGCTTTTCGCTTTTTATTTCCAATCGACGCTTCTTTTTTCCCAAGGAATTCCACAGATCCCCCCCTCTTTCCGAAAAATAGGGGATCACCTCCTCCGCTACCACGGAAGTTGAAAATGATTCTTCTCTCTGCTCGTCCACCGTCAAACAAACTTCGTAATCTACATCATAATGTTCCGTTTCCGAAACATAAATCCGGAAACGATAAGAGAGATTTGCCTCCCGGGAATCCACATTGATATAGTTACAATACTCATCCGGAATCGACTTTCCGGAAAGAAGCAATTTTAAAATATGCAAGGCATCGATAAGAGCCGTCTTTCCGGTACCGTTCTGCCCATAGAGTCCAAGAACGCTGGCTTTAAAGGCCTTTCTTTTATTTACAAAAATTCAGTTTTCCGTTTTTTTACATTTTTTTAAAACCGTTTATCTCTAAATCCGTAAGGCGCAGATAGTAGTCCTTCATCTCTATTCTCCTCTTTGTTTCCCTCTCAATTTTCACTTGTTTTTTTATTATATCACAGCACAAAAAAATCTATCAACAACTGATATATCGAAATATTTTATATCTATTTTTTTGCTTTTCTTACTCATTTAATTCTAAACTGTCCCAAATTCTTTGACAATTAAAATATCGTTCCTGCATCACTTACTTCCGATTATTTGAAGTACATGTTAGAATAATAAACAATATACAGAAATATATATTTGTTTTGCCTTAGTAAAACTAAGGGTTCTTACGACAGTTAAGGTCAAGAAAGGAATAAAATGAAAGTACAAATTTATGGAAGTCAGCAATGCCCCGGTTGTGTTGAAGCAAAGAAAGCTTTGAGCGAGAAGGGAGCAGATTTTGAGTTTATTGATTTAAGTGAGAATTTATATAATCTCAAACGTTTTCTTGCATTTCGTGAGCAAGAAGAAATCTATAAGCCCTTCCGGGAACAGGCTTTGAAAAAGGATTATCCGGATGAAGGGCGCATCGGGATTCCCTGCTTTGTCCTGGAAGACGGAGAACGCACGATGGATCTCGATTATGTTCTGACGAAGGTATAGGATTTAGAGTTTTAAAATGAATAGTAAAATACCCCGCATAGCCTATTGCACAAAGTCGCTCTCGCTCGGTTATAAGCTCCCGGCACTAAGCATCAAACTTCGCTTTTGCTCGTTTTCTGCAAGTGCCGAGCTCTCCAAACGCTTTGTTCCACAGGCTATGCGGGGTATTTTTACCTCTTTTATCTCATGCAAAAACTCTAAATCCGCCCCTTCTCTGCCTGTTCCTTGGCAAAGACTGCCGCCCCTGAGGGCGCCGGCGTAGCGTGCATACTTGTCGGAATGGATCGGTCTTCCGAGGACTTCCGATAGAATTTCCTGAAAAATACTGTGCTTCGCAAAAGTCCACCCGTGAGGTAAATATCGAGGTCTTGGTTTCGAAGCTTCCCGAGCATCTGAGAAACCTTTCCGGCAACAGACTGCAGGATGCCGTAGGCAATATTTTTCCCGAAGAACGCCCTGTCCTACAAGAGAAATCACCTCCGACTCCGCAAACACCGTACACATCGAACTGATTTTCACCTCTTCCGTGTGCTTTCTCGCAAGCTCATTCAATTCTTCCAAGGAAATGTTCAAGCGATTCGCCATAACCTCCAAAAAACTTTCCCGTTCCGGCGGAGCATTTGTCATTCATAAAGAATTCTTCTACGGCCTTTCCCCGGCAGGTAATGACCTTCGTGTCCTGCCCGCCGACATCCACCACATTCATGGGGTTTTCTCCAAAAAGAGTCATTGCGCCTTTCGCGTGACAGGTAATTTCCGTCATGGTCTTTTCCCGCAAAGGCTACCGCATTTCTACCGTAGCCCGTTGCGATACAGGCGTAATGCTCCTCGTCCATCGGCATACTGAGTTTAGAACCTATGGACTTTAATGCCTCAAAGCTGCTCCAACCGGTAGGCACAGTGAAGGCCTGTTCAATCTCTCCCTTTTCATCGAGTACCACCGCCTTTGCCGCTGTGGAACCGATATCAATCCCCAGAAATTTTCTCTCCATTTTTTAGTCCCTTTCCGCTTAGTCCATTTTCTTTGAAAGCATTTTTACGAAAAAATATCTCCGCATTTTTCCTTTTCGCTTTGCAAATTTTTCTTATCGTCTTTTTCTTCGCCTTGCAAATTTCTTTATAACATTTCGATAAAGGCCGCCACTCTGGTGTTCAGTTGCCCGATGTCCGTCTGAGAGTAATCCGTTTCCACATTGATATAGGGAATGCCCTTTTCTTCCGTGACAAATCGGCGCACTTTATTCGTCTCAATCGCATAGGTGTGGCAGGCCTGCAAGGTCATATCCAGCACGCCATCCGCATGGTATTCATCAATCATTTCCGAAAGGCTGTCAAAACGATTCTTGTTCGGCGTCATAATGGAGCAACCGATAGCAAGATAACGCCGGGAAAGCGCTTCATAAATATCTTCCGCATCTTCCTCTACTTGAATCCCCACCGCCTTTTTCTCCACTGCAGTTCTCATAACCGATAACAACGCCACCGTTGTCCTCCACGGCACGAATCACCTTTTTCCGTGGCTCCGCCAATAGGGCAGCCCGTAATGAGGATTCTCGGTCTTTTTTCAAAATGTTTTCCTTCCGTATATTCCCGCTCAATTTTTCTCTCGAAGGGCATTGACCTCGTCTGCAAGCTCGCCTCTGTCAAAACGGAAGGTGGATCCGTAGAGCACCTTAAAAATGTCATAGCCCGAAACGGGAGTAGGATCGTGTTTCATGACGGAATACAAATCCTTCAGAGCTTTATTTGCGCGGTTATTCACCCTTGTCGCTTCCCGCACCATTTCCTCCGTAATCTTCAATTCAAACTTCTGTTCCAGATAGTCCTTAAGACGCACAATCTCGTCTCTATAGAGCGCCACCGCCTTCTCCGTCTGCTCGTGCGGAAGGCGGAGGAAAAAGACATCCTTAAACTCGCTCATCAACTCATACATTTTCTTCTTTCCGTCACAGGTGCTTTCCCCCACCACCACATCGGAAAAATAAAAGAAGGGACACTTGTCGGTTTTCGCAAAGCCGTAGCTCGACTTAATCAGCGGGCAAAGATTCTTCGGTAAATCCTTCTCTGCTTCCGGAATCGTTTCATCGGAGGTTGCGCAAAGAGATACACTCGCCGCCCCGGCCGCCATCGCGATTTCCTTCGGAAAATAAGTACAGTACGATCCCACAACCGGCTTCCCTTATCCTTCCACTCCTTTACAGAAAGAAAGGATTTCTGCCTCTGCTCGGAAAAGCTTGCAAATATTTCCGGTAAATCCTTAACTAACTTCATAGCTTCCTCCTAATCATTGACCAAATACTCTACTCAAGTACAAGCTAATTCTTCACGCCTTACATATTTATCTTAATAAGATTCCATTACACATAGCATGAGAAAAACCAAAAAAACAGCTCGCCTATTTTTCATATTTCCTGCTTTTAGCATAGAGCAAGCTATTTTCTTAGACAAATTCCTTTTTATCTATAGCTTTTTGAATTTATAGAATATTGAAATCTATAAAATAGTTCTTGAACGCACTAAATAAGGACGCTTAGCCCCCGCTCTCCTCCGAAAGCGAGCGAATCGAGGAGCTATATTCCGAGGGAGACATTTTGCACTCCTTCTTAAACTGACGAGAGAAATAATGAATCGAAGAAAACTCAAGCTTATCCGCAATCTGCGTGAGATTCAGCTGTCCTTCCCGAATCATCCGCTTTGCCGTATCGATTTTTCATTTTGGAAAAACAGAGCCATAACGCCGGTATTTCCGACTTCCCGGAAAAATCTTCTGCACGTAGGAGCGTCCCATGAGATTGTCTCTGCAAATCCGCTCCATGCTGAGCTTCTCATAAACATGGCTTTCCAGATATTCCACAAGACGATTATAGCTTTCACTCTGCCTTGAACTTTTCTCCACATAATAGTCCTCCGCCTCCATCGGGAGAGGATAGGAAAAAAATAACGACGATAAAGTTGAATCAAAAATTCGGAAAGGTACTGGTGGATAAGCTGCTGTCCTCCAAAGCTTTCCGCCTCCAAAAAGAGCAACTTCTTTTGATAGGGCTGATCCATTCTTCCGGAAAAAACCCCCTTCCCCTCTGTAATGATTTTTGCAAGAAGACTCTTTTCTTTATCACTGATTCGTAAGCATTTTTTCTGAAAACGCCAAATCGAGGGGCTGTCACAGTAAAAACTAATTACCACGATGCTGGGACTGCTTTTACCGTCCGCCTTTACCGAGTGAAACTCATTCGGCGCATGAAAAAGAATATCTCCTTTTTTTAAGCGAAATGTTTCCTCTCCTGCCTGAGCCGTAATCTCTCCCGCATCCACACAAACAAATTCCCAAAAGGGATGTGTCTCCCCGGGGAAGGTAAAATCACTTCTATATTGAAAATAGTGGAGAGAGACAATCTCTCTTATTTCCATACAATCCTTTAAGCAAACACTCTGGTAGTCCATTTTTCTGTCCTCAATTTACTGTCACATCACGCACAGTACCGATTAAAAACGAGATCTCGCATGCTCTGCACACGATACTGATTATAAACGAAATACCGCATGCTCTGCGCACGATACTCGTTAAGAACAAGATGCCCCAGACTTCGCCTGCGCTACTTGTTAAGTAAAAATAATACAATACCTCAGTGATCAATTGTACCAATAAAGTAAGCAATAGTACAATAGATGGATATGGCTAGACCCTTGAATTCGTTTTATAATGCGACAGGATAGATTGGTTTTCTATAATAAAAAAATAGCAGATACTATACTAATGATCCTCATTGAAAACAGGATGCCTCTGCTTTACTGGCAACACCGAAAGCGTAGAAGGAGAACAGCATGAAGAAAACAAGCGGAAGACTTACCCTCCCCAGCGAAAAACAATTTTCTAAAGGAAACGGAGGAATTAATTGCACGCCTTGGGGCGGATGCGATACGAGACAGCGACGGAACAAAACTGGACGAGGAAACTCTTTCTCTTCCGGTAAAGGTCTACAGTACTTATTTTGTGGCAAGAGGCCATAACGAATTTGCCAAAGAACACATGGAAGAATGTCAGCAGTTCTACCTCATGTCAAAAAGAGTAACCGCCTTTTCGACTCATTTGGAAATCCCCTATATGGACGGTTTTTTTGCAAAGCAAGTCACGCCGGACTTCCTGCATGACCCGAAGAAGTGGTGGGAGCTCATCGACAGAACAACAGGAGAAGTGATTTCTCCCGAAAGATGGCGACTTTCACCGGATAAATTCGTAAAAAGCTCCGGCGAGAAAGCCGAAGCTTCGAAAGAAAAACTCGAAAAGCTCTACAGAAGAGACAAAGGAAACAGGACTTCCTTCCTATTTTCTGCAAGATGGAGAAACCGCTCTTTTAATCTTGGAAGATGCCACTCCCTTTCATGAGTATACTTTGAGTTTCCTCGCCTTTGCGCTCTGGGATCCGACGGAAATGTATAACCACATCACCAATAACTGGGGAGATAAGCCTGCAGACATTCCCTTCGATATTCGAAAACCCTACAGCAATCGTTTTTGCAAAGGAAGAGTTAAAACGCTGGCTGGAAGCTCATCCGAAGACGGATGTAGTACGTTTCACCACCTTCTTCTATCATTTTACCCTGCAGTTTAATCACGAAGAAAAGGAAAAATTCGTAGACTGGTTCGGCTACGGTGGAACGGTTTCCGTAGAGGCTTTGGAAGCCTTTGAAAAAGAATACGGCTACCGCCTTCGCCCGGAAGACCTTGTGGATGAGGGCTATTTCCACAGCACCTTCCGTACCCCGACAAAGGCTTACCTCGACTACATGGACTTTATCGCCCGTTTTGTGGCAAAGGAAGCGAAGGAGCTTGTAGATCTGGTGCACGCTGCCGGAAAAGAGGCTATGATGTTCCTCGGAGACAACTGGATCGGGACTGAGCCCTACGGAAAATATTTTCAGGAAATCGGACTGGACAGCGTGGTCGGCAGTGTCGGAGGCGGTGCAACCCTTCGCTTAATCGGAGATATTCCGGGGGTACGCTATACGGAGGGACGCTTCCTTCCCTATTTCTTCCCGGACACCTTTTACGAGGGAAACGATCCTGTGCCGGAGGCCATGGAAAACTGGGTGAGTGCGCGTCGCGCCATTATGCGGAAACCCGTGGACCGCATCGGCTATGGCGGCTACTTAAGCCTTGCCTATAAGTTCCCGAAGTTTATTGACTATATTGCGGAAGTCGCGGAAGAATTCCGTGATCTCTACGAGAAAGTACAGGGCACAAAGCCCTATACAAAGCTGAAAGTCGGTATCGTCAATGCCTGGGGAAAGCTTCGCTCCTGGCAGGCCTACATGGTTGCCCATGCGCTTTATTATCAAAAGGCCTACAGCTACTTCGGAATCCTGGAAGCTCTATCCGGAATGGACGTAGATGTAGAATTCTATTCCTTTGACGAGCTTTTAGAGGGGGGCGTTCCAAAAGATGTGGATGTCCTGATCAATGCCGGAGACGCCATGACCTCCTGGTCGGGTGGAGAAATCTGGAAGGAAGAAAAGCTCCAAAGTCTTCTTCGCGCCTTTGTTTATAACGGTGGAGGGCTTATCGGTGTCGGAGAACCGAGCGCCTGCTCCTTTCAGGGAAAAATATTTCCAGCTTGCAGACATCTTCGGTGTAGACAAGGAAATGGGCTTTAGCCTCTCTACGGATAAATACTTTAAAACCGCAAAAACAGAGCACTTCCTCTTGGAAGACTTCCCGGCGAAAAACTTAAACTTCGGAGAAAGTAAAAAGAGCATCTACGCCTTGGAAAAGGAAACGGAGATTCTGGAGTACAGTGACGGCTCCGTACATTTATCCTCTCATGATTATGGAAAGGGACGAGGAATCTATATTGCGGGGCTTCCCTACAATTTGGAAAATACCCGTCTTCTCCTCCGTGCTCTCCTCTATAGTGCACACAAAGAAGAAGAAATCAGAAAGTGGCAATGCACGAATCTTTCCTGTGAGCTTCATGCGTATCCGGAAAAAGGAATTTATGCTGTCCTAAACAACAGTAAGGAAAAGCAGTGCACTGATTTTTATGACGGAAGAGGACGGAAGCATTCCGCGGAGCTTCTCCCCGGAGCAATGCATTGGTACACAATAGATTAAGATGAAGTAAACGGCAATGATTATTCAATGATGAGTTCAACTAAAGACGTTCAAAAACGAAGATAATTCTTCCTTTTCCAAGAAAAACAAAGAAAATCGTTTTTCTTTATTTATAAAAACACAAAAAATCGTTTTACGAAAAAAGGATAGTACTTAATTATGCAAATTGTTTATCTAAAAAAGATAAAAGAATTTTTATGTTATTTCGACCTATACTGACGAAGAATTCACCCTCTTTATTTGGCACATTGTGCAAAAAGAGGAATTGTTTAGGGAGGTACAAATGAAAAGAAGAATTTTAGGAACAGCCGTAGTACTCCTTTCCAGCTTGGCACTCTTTGCATGTGGCGGAAAGAACGAGGAAGCAAAGCCTGCTGAAACCACAAAGGCAGAAGGAACAGAAGCACAGAAAGCTGATGCGGAAAAAAACAGAAGCATCTTCCGACGGTTTAGTGTACTGGTCCATGTGGGAAGCAACAGAGCCACAGGGACAGGTTTTAAAAGAGGCAGTAGAAGCTTTTACTGCTGAAACAGGCATTCCTGTAGATGTACAGTTCAAGGGAAGAACCGGTATTCGTGAAGGATTACAGCCCGCTCTTGATGCCGGAACCAATATCGACCTCTTTGACGAGGATATCGACAGAGTAAACAAGACTTGGGGCGATTATCTTCTGGATCTGGAAGAGCTCGCCAAGGCAAATGATTACGAGAAGACTGCAAATGCAGGTTTAATCAATGCTTGCCGTGAAGTAGGCGGCGGTACTTTAAAGTCCATTCCTTACCAGCCGAACGTTTTCGCTATGTTCTACAATCAGGAAATCTTCGACAAGGCAGGTGTTACAGAAGTACCGAAGACTTGGGAAGAGTTAGACGCAGCTTGTGCTAAGATTAAGGAAGCCGGCTTCACTCCCATCACCAGTGACGATGCATACATCTTAAGCAATTTCGGCTATCACTTATCCAGAATCAACGGTTATGAGAAAGCTTCCGAAATCGTAAAAGAAGGTAAGTGGGACGATCCTTCCGTTTTAGAGGTAGCGAAGGCTTATGAGGATTTTTGCAAAGAAGGGATATTTCTCCGAGCAGATCGCATCCAATGTATGGCCTGCAGGACAGAACCAGGAGCTCGCTCTCGGAACTGCTGCAATCTACTTAAACGGTTCCTGGCTTCCGAACGAAGTGAAGGATATCACCGGAGAAGACTTTAACTGGGGATGCTTCAGCTATCCTGCAGTAAAAGACGGAAAAGACGGTGTAGAGGCTTCCAACTACGGCGCACAGGTATTTGCCATCAATAAGAAGTCCACAAAGGCAGAGGATGCCTTCAAGTTAATCCAGTTCTTCACAAAGGGAAAGTATGACGAGAAGCTTTCTCAGGAATCCTTAGGTATCCCTGCTGATTCCGACAACAAGGATTGGCCGAAGCAGCTTGCGAATGTAAGACCGGTTATGGAAGAGTTAAAGACTCGTTATCCTTGGGCAGCCTCTGCAGAAGATAATGTTGACATGACACCGATTCTGAAGGAAAACTTCATGAAGCTCTGCGGTGGAAGCATTACCGCTGAAGAGTTCGTTGCAAACTTGAAGAAGTAAAGTGTCGCGTTTTATAAACGATACTCGTTTTGAATCTTGGGAAGTGGCTCCGAACCATCGCGCCACTTCCTTTTTTTAAGAATTGTTTTAGGAGGTTGTTGTGAAAAAGAATTCCGCCATGCTGATAGCCTTTGTAAGTCCGGCAGCGATCTTTTTTATCTTGATTTTCTTATACCCCATCCTGCGTACGCTCCTAATGAGCTTTTTCCGCATTGAAGGGGTAACCGACGGCCTTGCCAAGTGGCAGTTTGTGGGTCTTTCCAACTATGGAAAGCTGTTAAATACGACGCTGTTCCGCATTTCCATGTGGAATCTGTTTCGCATCTGGCTTTTTGGCGGAATGATTGTGCTCTCCCTGGCACTGCTTTTTGCCGTCATTATCACTTCCGGAATCCGTGGAAGAAGCTTTTTCCGCGCTATGATATACCTTCCGAATATTGTCTCCGCCGTAGCCCTTGCAACCATGTGGCTTCAATATGTCTACAGTCCGAAATTCGGTCTTTTGAAGAGCTTTTTCACACTTCTCCATCTGCCAAAACTCGCATCTATCCAATGGCTGAGTAACGACCATAAGTTTATGTCGCTCCTCATTGCCTACTGCTTCGGAATGGTGGGCTATCACATGCTCATTTCTCAAGCGGTATCGAGCGAATCAGCAGTGATTACTTCGAAGCGGCAACCCTCGACGGGGCGAACAAGATTCAGCAGTTTCAACACATTACTCTCCCTCTATTAAAGGGAATGTTTCACACGAATATCACTATGTGGTCCGTCAGCAGTGTAGGTTTCTTCGTTTGGTCACAGCTCTTTTCCACTGTAACCGCCGATACGCAGACGATTACCCCCATGGTTTATATGTATATGCAGATTTTTGGAGCCGGAAACAGCGTAACGGAACGAAATGCCGGAATCGGTGCTGCAGTCGGTGTGCTCCTAAGTATCTGCGTTGTCATCATTTTCACAATATGTAATAAGCTCTTACAGGATAAAGAGCTGGAATTTTAAGGAGGGGACTATGTTTTCATTATTTAAAAAAAGAAAAAAACTATGCCGAGCCCTTCCGTATGAAGAAGGAGCTACGTCTTTTACCGGGTTATCTGCTTCTCCTCCTTTGGATATTCTTTACCGTGGTTCTTCTCGGTTGGGTACTGATTGCAAGCTTTTCCACCACAAAGGAAATCTTTGCCAATAAACTTTTAAGCAGCGGCTTCCACTTTGAGAACTATGAAAAGGCCTGGGTGAACTCCGATGTGTCCACCATTTTCTTTAACTCCCTTTTTCTACTCTCTGCTTTCTGTTTGTTTACTCATCTTGGTTTGTGCTCCGGCGGCATACGCTTTGTCCCTGTTTTTGAGTTTTTTTCGAAACAAGCTTTATGCAGCATTCCTTCGTGGCTTCCATGGGTGTACCGGTGGTAATGATTGTGCTTCCGCTCTTTGCCCTTGTTGCAGGACTGGATATCTTAAACAATGTCACGGCAAATAAATTGACCTTGATTTTCCTTTATGTGGGAATCAATGTGCCGTACACGACCATTTTCCTAATGGGATTTTTTGCCAATATCTCCCGTGCCTTCGAAGAAGCTGCCGCCATTGACGGCTGTCCTCCCGGAAAAACTTTCTGGCTCATCATGCTTCCGATGGCACAGCCCGGTATCATCACAGTGAGTATTTTTAACTTCATCAATGTATGGAATGAGTATTTTATCTCCCTCATCTTCGGAAACTCCGACAAGGTGCGTTCCGTTGCGGTAGGACTCTACTCCATGATTAACTCCATGAAGTACACCGGAGACTGGGCAGGCATGTTTGCTTCCGTAATCATCGTTTTCCTTCCCACCTTCATCCTCTACCTCTTCTTATCCGAGCGGATTATTGCAGGTGTAACCGGTGGCGGTGTAAAGGGCTAGGATTTAAAAAAACAGCTTCACAAGAGAAATAAGATGGCACCGGAAGACCCGAAATAAAACACCGTACTGTGCAAAGTGATAAAACAATGTAGTGAATAAAGTAATAAAAAACAATGTAGTGAATAAAGTAATAAATGATGTAGTAAGAAATTTGATAAATGAAATAGGACTGCATATCATGAATAAAGAATTAAGTAAAAAAGAAATAGAAAACGCCCTCTCCCACTTTCAAATAAAGGGAGAGGTAAAGGCTTTCGAGCACTATGGTTCGGGGCACATCAACGATACCTTCCTCGTAAAGGCGGAGCGGGACTATATCCTGCAAAGAATGAATACCAACATTTTCAAAAATGCAAAAGAGCTCATGGAGAATGTTTCTTTGGTCTGCGCCTTTATGGAAAAAGGAGATTCTAAAGGCGGGAGGAGCCCCCTGAACGAGAGGGCTTACGCCTTGTCCCAACGAAAGAGGGAAAAAGCTTACTATGAAGATGAAGAAGATAATTTCTTCCGCGTTTATCTCTTTGTAGAGAGGACCAAGTCCTATAATCTCGTGGAGAAGCCCGAGCACTTCTATGAAAGCGCTCGTGCATTCGGGCATTTTCAGAATCTTCTCGCCTCTTTTTCCGGCAGAGAAATTGCACGAAACCATTCCGGACTTCCATAACAGTGTAAAGCGCTTTGCCCGCTTTAAGGAAGTGCTGGAAAAAGGATGCATTCGGAAGAAGGAAGGACTGCGAAGAAGAGGTACAGTTCTTTTTAAATCATGAGAAAGACCTCTCCTATGCTATGGATCTTCTCGCAAAAAAAGAGCTCCCACTTCGTGTCAGCCACAACGATACCAAGTTAAACAATGTCCTTTTTGATGCGGAAACGGAAAAGGCACTTTGCATCATTGACTTAGATACCGTGATGCCCGGTCTTTCCATCTTCGACTTCGGGGATGCCATTCGCTTCGGCGCAAATACTGCAGAAGAGGATGAAAAAGATCTTTCCAAGGTTTCTCTTTCTCTTCCCCTTTTCTCCACCTATGTAAAAGGATTTTTAGAGGGAGCAGGAGGAAAGCTTACAAAAAAAGAAATCGAATCTCTTCCGGAGGGTGCGAAGATTATGACCTTGGAATGCGGTATGCGCTTCTTAACGGACTATCTTGAGGGAGATGTTTATTTCCATACAGCGCGTCCCGGGCATAATCTGGACCGCGCAAGAACCCAGATTGCCTTAGTAAAGGACATGGAAACGAAATGGGATGAGATGAAGAAGGAAGTAAAGAAGTATCTCTAAAAAAATAAAAATAATTTCATTTATAAAGAGAGATAATCATTCCATTTATAAGGAAAGAAAAATAGAAGTCTAGACCATAAACAAAGATAATTTATAGTAAGAAAAGACAGATTGTTAAAATCAAGTAATAAGAGATGATGAAGGAGAAAACGGCAATGGAAGAAAGAGAGGATAAACTCTATTTTAATTCTGATTATTTGGCAGGCTGTCATGAAAAAAATATTAAATAGACTTTATGAAACAAACCTCATCAAAGCACCGGGATACGGAACAGACTCATTTACCTTATCTGCCAAAAAGAAGGTTTTAGAAGCCTGCGGACTCACGGAAGGGGATGTCTATTTTCTTGTCGGAGGAACCCAGACGAACGACACCGTCATTTCTACAATATTACGCCCGTATGAAGGAGTAATTGCAGCCGATACCGCGCACATTGCTACCCACGAGGCGGGAATTATCGAAGTACATGGCCACAAGGTTCTGACTCTTCCCCATATCGAGGGAAAGATTTATCCCGCACAGATTCGCGAGTATATGGTGCACTTCCATGCCGACGGAAACAACGCACACATGGTGCAACCAAGGCTCGTTTACCTCTCTCAGCCCACGGAATTCGGCACGCTCTATTCTTTGGAAGAACTGGAGGATATTCGGGATATTTGCAATGAATATAAGCTTTCTCTTTATATCGACGGAGCACGCCTTGCCTATGCCCTCGCCTGTCCCAAAAACGATGTCAGCCTTTCCGATCTTGCAAGACTCTGTGATGTCTTTTATATCGGCGGAACAAAGTGCGGTGCCCTGTTCGGAGAAGCGGTAGTCATCCCGCAAAAGGGAAACTTTTCTTTCTCTCCGACAATCATAAAACAGCATGGCGCACTACTTGCCAAGGGGAAAGCGCTCGGTGTACAATTTGATACACTTTTCACGGATGATTTATACTTTCAAATCGGAGAACACGGGATAAAGATGGCGGAGAAAATCCGCTCCGGCTTAAAGGAAAAGGGCTATCCCTTTGCAATCGGCTCTCCGACAAATCAGATTTTTATCTTAATGAAAAAAGAGGATGTGGAACGAATCCAAGACAAAGTGGAGCTCACACATTGGGATAATCCTGATGAAACCCACTCCATTATGCGAATCTGCACCGGCTGGGCAACCACGGAAGAAGACGTAAAAAAGCTTCTTATGATTCTATAAGCATAAAAAAGTTGCCGGGCCCCTACCTAGCCCGGCAACTTTTCATTTTTAACGGGTATGCTCGCATAACGCGCAGCATCTCGTTTCGTTCATTTCACGTTCGTTTACAGAACCTGCAATATACCATCGAGACTCCATAAACCGCATAACAGGTTAAATCAACGATTTACTCCATGCGATAAGATTATCTGAGTAACTGTAAGATACCCTGCGGAGTCTGGTTAGCCTGTGCAAGCATAGCCTGAGAAGCCTGAACAAGAATATTATTCTTAGTAAATGCGGACATCTCCTTAGCCATATCTGTATCACGGATTCTGGACTCAGCTGCAGTCATGTTCTCGGAAGTAACCTTTAAGTTATTAATGGTATGCTCCAAACGGTTCTGTGCTGCACCAAGCTCAGCTCTGTAAGAAGAAACCTTAGTGATAGCTTTATTAATTTTATCAATCGCACCGTTTGCATTTGAAATAGTCGTTACATCAATGGTATTAATGGATATAGCATTCTGAGTCATCGCCTTAGTAGCAACATTAAGTGTCTCCGCAGCGGATGGTCCAATTTGGAACGTCAACTTTGTGGTAGTAGTAGACAAAAGCGGATTTACACCGTTAAACTCTGTGTAAGTAGCGATTCTATCGATTTCTTTCGTAAGCTCAGAAACCTCAGCCTTAATTGCATTACGTGCATCTGTTGTATATGTTCCGTTAGCGGACTGTGTTGCCAGAGTTACCATACGCTGTAACATAGCGTGAGTCTCTGTAAGAGCACCTTCAGCGGTCTGGATTAATCCGATAGCATCCTGTGCATTTACTGTAGCCTGGTCAATACCACGAATTCTGGAACGCATTCCTTCGGAAATAGCAAGACCTGCTGCATCATCTGCAGAACGGTTGATTCTATAACCGGAAGAAAGCTTCTCAATATTCTTCTGAACTTCCCAGTTGTTATTGAATAAATTTCTGTGTGCGTTAACTGCTCCGATATTGTGTTGAATAATCATAAAAAAATTCCTCCTATTAGGCACTTCTTTGGATACGATCCGTATTGTTTTTAGATTTGGCAATACGTTCTGTATCTGTCCTATTCAGAGAACCTCCCTGTCCTCACTCCATACTCTCCTTTGCCGGCTTTGGAAAGATGAATTATTTTTGCCTATACTATGTTTTCGTCAGGGATGAATTTTCTATAAGCTATTTTTATAGAAAATTTATTTATGTATTTAATAAATGTATTTTATGTATTGCTCTATTTCTATATCTCTCTATTTCTATAAATGCGATAGCTCTTTCTCTAACCGTCCATTTTAATGCCAAGTAAACCAAATAAAGAAATACCCTGCCATCACGGCCACAAGGGTAAAGGGGAGGCCAATCTTCATAAAATCGGAGAACTTCACAGTATAACCGTTTTGCTTCAACATCCCTACCGCAGTGATATTCGCGCTGGCACCAATCGGGGTGATATTTCCACCAAGAGTCGCACCGCTTAAGAGCCCGAAGTAAAGAAGGTAGGGTTCCATCCCCAGTAACTGTGAGATTCCCGTAATAATCGGAAGCATGGTCGCCACATAGGGGATATTGTCTACGAAAGCGGAAAAAAGCACGGAGCCCCAAACAATAATTGTATAAAGAAGGAAAATGTTTTTCCCGCCGACTTTCGCGATTCCATTTGCCACCATATCAATGATGCCGACATCGGTAATGCCTTGAATAACCAAGAATAAACCGGTCAGGATGCAAAAGCGTTTCAAAGTCTATGGAAAGAATCGCTTTCCTGATGTTTTCCGGCATCTTTCTTCATTTTAAAAATCAACAGCCATGCAAAGTAGAGCAATCACAACGCAGATAATACCGTTAATCGTACTCGGCGTATTCGGGATAAAGGACGCGATAATCAGGCACACTACGACTCCACAGAGTGCAATCGTCGGGAAAAATGCCTTCCACCCTTCGTCTTTTCCTCCGCTTCCACAGGGCTGGTTTAGATTATGGAAGAGAAAAAGCATAACCGGAACCGTAAGGAGTGCCCCAAGCTCTACTGCAAAGAATATACCGGGCTTTCCATGCATAAAGAAGAACTGCATAAAGTTCATATTCGCATAGGCACCGAGCATGATAGAGGTCGTATCTCCCACCAAGGTTGCCGCCCCTGTAAATTAGAAGAAACCGCTATCGCAAGGAGCATCGAAACCGGACTGATTTTCAACTTCTTGCATATCGCAAGCCCGACCGGTGCAATCATAAGGACGGTCGCTACATTATCAATAAAGGCGGAAACCGCACCGGCAAAGAGGGACATTAGGATAATCACCCACATCACCGTAGGGACATTTTTCCAAAATAATCTCCGCTAAGCGATTCGGCATCTTAGACTCAATAGAAGTAGTAGACGGTGACCATGGTGCCCGCCTGATCATCATGATGACATTCCAGTTGATAACCGAAAAGCCAGTAGAGTGGATTCCTCTGTAAAATGCCCAAAAAGCACAAAAGAGCACGGCTACACCCCAGATGGCATAGAGTCTCCACTCTGTCTTCGCAATCATCACAATATACATCAAAGAATGAAAGAGGACAATCGCAATCATTTGTAAATTCACAGCATATCCTCCTTATTCTCGATTCTTACTTTCTTTTTATTCATTTTCTCACCATCTTCTACTCTATTTTACAAAAAATCTCATTCCCAAGATTATGCCTTAAACGGAAGCTTCAAAATAATCTTCGTATAGTTCTGCTCCTCTTTCGAGTGAGCGCCCGGTCTATGACCGTCCCATGGAAAAAGCCGCCCAGAACATCCCCTTCGTAATCTTCATCTGATGTGAAAAATCTCCCGTATAGCGCGCCGCATCCTTTTCTTCACTATAAGGAACGGTTTCCGTAAGCTCCTCTAAAGTATCCCAAGCGATTTCTTCCGAACCCTCTTCAATAATCTGCACATCGATATACTTTCTTGTGTGCCTCATAGGTTCCCTCTGCAAAAGCCTTTGTACGTCCGTTCTCCACCTTAAAGAAGCCACCGTCAAAAATCATATCTGCCCGGTGCAAACTCTCCCTTTTTTTCTTTAAATCGGAAATCGCTTCCAAGCCCTTCTCCAGATTCGGTAGAAGCGGTGCATAATACTGCATGTTCTCCACACGATCGATAATCATAAAATGCCTCCTTGTATCTCCTGATTAATTACTTGACTGCAACAAGATATCTCCGGCTTCGCCTACAGCACTTGTTAAGAATCAAAAAGTACCTCCATCCTGCACAGCCTATAGTACAAAAAGTAAGGTACTTTAGCAAGTTCTATTCCAAAAGTCAGCAACATCACTTTTCATAATGCCCCTTGCATGAAAACAATAAGTAATTCACTGGAGACAATGGTAAAAACAAGCCTATTTTCCTTATCAATTCTTCTGCTCCAGCCATCACGATATTTTTAGGGGTTCAGATTTTTCCGATTCCTTGTAAACCATTTCTCTATATCTTTTATTAAGGAATTAACCTCTTTAATGTTTTTATCCTGCCCTGCAATACAGATAATCCTCCCGTGCTTCATCAGACCATATCTTTCTCATCTTACCCTCAATCAATTCGTGCACAGTTCCCTTTGCTGTCCAGCAATTGTTTAAATCCTCTCCAGTTTATCTAAATACCGTGCATTTCGTAATTCCTTTTCCATCTCATTGAACTGTTCCGAGCTTAAAACAACTACATTTTTATCTTCTTTTCGAGTAATAATGATCGTTTCTCCATTGTCCGTAGCCAAATCGCAGTATTCCTTCAAATTATTTCTCATTGTTGTATAGTTTATCGCTATCATAAAAGCACCTCCATTTCTGTACAGTCTATTGTACAGAAATGGAGGTGCCTTTTCAAGCCTTCTCTTGTATTCTCGAATTTTCAAGCTTAGAATCAGATTATTCCAAAGTAATCAAAAGTGCCATCTTAAACTTTCCGAGTGCCTTCACGCTGTGTCGTCCGCCTTTTAGCAAAATGGAACTGCTCTCCGGCATGGATGGTATGATCCGTTCCTTCATAATTAATGATAGCCTCACCTTCAAGTACAAAGAAAATTGCCTCTCCGGGAGCTGCATGCTCACTTAAGCCCGTCCCCTCGTCAAAAGCCATCAGCACAAACTTCATTTTCTCGTTGTGCGCAACATCCATGTTGACAATCTTTCCGTCTCCGTATGGCAGCAAATCCTTTAATTGAAAAACCTCACCTGCCTTAATTACTTCATTCATGATATCTTCCCTCCTTAAATTAATTTCTGTATATACTGCGCCTGTCTCTGTGCACATCCCTACCGGCTCATCAATCCTACAAAGAACGGATTCCCCGGAAGATAAAACTGTCCGCCCTTTTAGATCTTCTCTCTTCTTTTCTTCTTCCCTTCCATAAATCTCCAAGTCTCCCTCATGGAGAAGCAGAAATTTATGTTCCGAGAAAAATCTCCGGACTGATGTCTGTATTCTTATCCAGGGAAAAAGATGATAATCGGATTACTTCCGCCTTCTATCTCCTTAGACACCGTGCATCCTCTAAGAGGACAATTTTTCTTTTGCTATGGAAAATACTTTTCCTGCATCCAGCTTCATCTTCCCTCCTTTCTTCTTGCAAGGATACTGTAACATGAAGCCAAACACAGTAGTGTTGCAAAAGTCACATTCCTCATTTTTACGATAAATATTTTTTATTCTGTCTTTTTCTATATTTTATCTTCCGCTAGTCAGCTTATTTTTTTAATAATCTCCCTTTTTCCCTTTGGACGATATAAATAAGCATTCAGATTTTTGTTCGTGTGAGAGGAAGTTAAAAATGAAGAAAAAAACAGCAGATAGCAAGTCGATTTTCCGCTGGAAAAAGATGAAGTTAAGCTCTCGGATGTCTATCATGACCGGTATATTTAAGCATTCTTGTTCTGTCCGCCATCAGTATTTCCATTATCTATATGGGGAAAAATGCACTCTACCATTCCCTGCTTGGCAATATGAACGACAAGATCAGTCTGGGCATTGCCGATCTGGAAAATGTCGTTACCCGGGAAGAGACCATCGGAAACACCATCAAAGACGGGGATGATGTATATCTTCGAGCAAAACGATCTCCCCGGCGGAATTCCCGGCAAATCCATGGACCATCTATGACGATTATGGAAAGCGTTTGGAAACAGAGGATATGAGCAATACCATGTTCCGTTCCCGTATTATCAGTACCGCCATTCCGGCAAGTCGATATAATGCGGAAACCACCATTCTGGATTCTCTGTATTCCGCAATCAAGAATAACGAAGCACTCCTCGGTGCAGGAGTATTTTTGGAGCCGGAAGCTTTTTATAAGGGCGTACAAGAATATGCCCCCTATATGACAAGAGAGCAGGTTGAGAAGCGAGAAGTCACAAACGCTGCCTATGTCAACTACAAAGACCAGGACTACTATATCCGTGCCCGGGAAAATAAGGGGCTGGTACTCACGAACGCCTACCCGAAACTACGGCACGAACGAATATGTCGTGTCCGTAGTTGTTCCCATATTCTATGCAAATGAGTTTAAAGGGGTGGTCATCCTGGACATGGACACATCCGCCTTCGGCATCGTAAAACAGGAGGATAAGCGGTTTAAAACCCTTTACAGCAGTGTTATCGACACAAGCGGGCTGATTATGTACAGCATGAACGAGGAAGAAAATGAAAAAACCATACAGGAGGTCCTTCCGGAGAAGAGCGCAAGAATCCTGAAGTCCTTATTTGCCAAAAATGAAGCCTTCTCTACCTATATTCGAAATGCCAAAGGAGAGCTGATTCAATACAATGCAAGACCGATCAAGGTGGAAGGTATAACCTGGTGGGTTTCCATTGCAGTATCAGAAAAAGAATATACCTCTGCCATTTCCAGTATGGTTATGGTAGCCGTTCCCTCTCGCCCTTTTGGGAATCCTTGTTCTGGTCTTTGCCGGCTATTTCTTTATAAGAAAGAGTCTGGCACCTCTACAGAAAATCGTACTCGCAGGAGACTCCCTTGCGCAGGGAGATTTTTCCCATGATATACACTATCCCTATCAGGACGAGATTGGAAGCATTTTTCTAAGTATAGAGAAGGTAGTAGAAAGAATACAAAGTATTATTCAGGATTTGTCGGAAAAACTGTCTCAGATTGCCAAAGGGAATCTCTCCGGGGACTTTCGGAATACGGAGCTCTATATCGGAGAATATGCACCCATATTGCAAAACCTGCAGGACATCTTAGCCGATTTAAACGGCACTATGGGCGAAATCAAGGGGAGCTCTTTCTCGGTCAATACCGCTGCCGGTAAGGTAAATGCCTCTGCAGACTCCCTTTCTACAGGCGCTTCCAATCAGGCAAATGCCGTTCAAGAACTAAGCCTTACCATGAACGATATGTCCATAAACATAAAAGAAACGGCAGAAATGACCTTAAACGCACTCAGTCTTTCGCAGGAAGCAGAGAAAGCGGTCGGTAACAGCAATGAAAAAAATGGAAGAAATGAACTCTGCTATGCTGGATATTACGGAAAAATCACATGAAATCCATAAGATCATCAAGACCATTGACGATATTGCATTTCAGACCAATATCTTATCTTTAAATGCCGCAATCGAAGCGGCAAAAGCGGGGATAGCGGGAAAGGGCTTTGCCGTAGTTGCGGATGAAGTAGGAAATTTAGCGCAAAAGATCGGCAAAGGCAGCCAAAAATACTGCCTTTCTGATTGAGGAAACGATTGATGCCGTTAACAAGGGGAGCACGGATTTCCGAAGAAACGAAGGAATCTTTGTCTATCGTTTCCGGGCAATCACAAAAAAATCAACAATATCATTTCCTCTATATCCCTTGCCTCGGAAAAAAAGAAGCAAAGGGCATCGATCAGTTAAATGAGGGTTTAAACCGTATTTCCTCTGTCGTACAGAACAACACGATCACTGCGGAAGAATCAGCTGCCGCCTCCAAAGACCTCTCTGCGCAGTCCGAAAAAAATGAACAGACTGGTCGGAAAGTTCAGTTTGAAAGAGGAGAACGATGAATAAAAGAGAGCTGTAATAGAATCAGAATATTTTTCCAAAAAGCAATATAGGTCTGAACCTTTCGGGGCACGCTCTCGCTAACTTCGCCCACGTAGCGGGATACTAAGCGAAAAACTGCATTTCATTTGTTTTTTTCGCAAGTACCCACGGGCTCAGATTGCCCTCAAAAAGGTCAGCACAGCAAAAAATCACGTCAGCTCTAATTTTTTTACAGCCTTTTTTTGTAAGATATGCGATAGCCTACGATTCATGAGTGACTCTTTATAATTAAAAAGCTTGTCCGCATCAAACAGACAAGCTTTTTTTATAAGAACTATCTTTTCTAAAAGCAAACTCCATTTTTTTTAGTTCTGCTCCTTCTTACGAAGTACTACGAAAACCTGCAAGAGAGGCTAAGGACAGTCCGAAAAGAGAAGCCCAAAGAGCGGAGTAATGGTTGTCTCCTGTAGAAACCGTTGCACGGGTAGCCACTGCCTTAGTACTCGGACGAGTTGCACCAAGCACCTCACCCTTCTTTTCTTCAACACTAACTGCATTCTCAACAGAAACCGGACGGTCTACACCAAGAACCTGTCCCGGATCAGCAGGAGTATTCTCATTCGGTGTTACAACAGGAGTCACGGTTGGAATAATCGGAGTTCTGTCTCCACCGCCATTTCCACCGTTCCCGCCATTACCCGGATTAACAGGCTGTACGGGATTGACCGGTGTAATTGGAGTAACGGTACGTTTCTTATCTGTAAACTTAACTGTCAAGTAAACCTTGTCGTTACCCTCACCGGCAACACTATCACGACCGGCATCGTTCTGGATAGCACCCCATGTGTAGGAAACAGGAATTTTACTCCTTTTCCCAACATCGGACGTCATATACCCTACCAATGTGCCTTGAATGCTTCCTTCCGTCGTAATTGTCTTCTCTGTAACAGTTCCTGTTGCTGTCGCTGTTGTCGTAGGGCGCTCTCTGTTCTATTTCCTGATGCAGAATACAGTTTAATTCCTTTCATTATTAACTGAATTTTCTGTGCCGATTGATTAACCAGTTCCTGCAAATTACCGAACGCACTGGTTTTGATACTCATGTATTTCAGGCGTATCGTAATTAACCTTTTATTTCCGCGTTCATCTGTTACAGTATGGTTAAAATTTTTCTATATTTCGGATCTCCATTTTTCCTTCTTGCCATAAAGATACATATTTCGATCGGTTTTTGGAGAAAGAAATTTATTATCAAGTTGATGCATATTCGTCAAATCCAAATCCATGGCAAGAACAACCTTATTCTTATCAAAGGAAGAATTGCTATAATTTATACGATAAATCATTGGATTACCATCCGATGAACTTAATGCATAGTGTTCCTTTGCTTCCTGCAAGTTTCTCGGACGATAAAACTCACCATTGAGGTTATCTCCCATTGTAAAAGTAGCACGTAAACCGGTTTGCAAATCATTGACGAATGCATCATTTGGATTTGTTCCCCACCATGTCTTCTACAAACACCTTCGATGCATTGATAGACTTCTGTTACGGCAGAAACATCCAAGTCCGCTTTTAAAGAATAACTGTCATCTTTATTCACCTCATGAGAAGATGATGAAGTAGAGTCATAATTTTCTGTGCTTTCATCCTTTTTGATTGAAAGGTCCCCCTTCAACACAACATCTCCACTACTCATCTCACCAAAAGAGGTGCCATTCAAACTTCTCGATACTTGACCAAGCTTCTTTCCTTCCTTCACATCTTTAGGGGTAACTTTCGCCGTCCCCCAGAACAAGAAGCTTGCGCTAATATCCGTTCCCTGCTTTGTCATCCTTCACCACTTTATCCACATTATTCGCGCAGTTGTTGCCGGATCTGCTGATCCTCTGCAACGGTAACGATTGTAGGAGCAGCCGTTGTTGCACCACTAATTGCCGATGCAGGTGCTGCAGGAGCTGCAGGTGCTGCAGGTGCTGCAGGTGCTGCAGGGTGCTGCGGGTGCTGCAGGTGCTGCAGGTGCTGCAGGTGCTGCAGGTGCCGCAGGTGCTGCAGCTTCCGTTATCTCTGTACTTTGCTGCTGCAGGTGTTTCTGCTGCTCTAACGGTCATCGGAGCCATAGCAAGGGTTCCGGACATTGCAAGTGCCGCTACTTTTACACTAAGATTCTTCTTTCTCATTTGTATTCTCCCTTTTTCATGAATTCTCCTTCATAGCAGCGCTACTCTTTCTCCTCTTCGCACTATGAAGTGTAATCATGTTCATTTCTCTCGATTTCCGGAGTCCTCAAATCCTTCTGAACAACCCCTGCTGAATTGTGTACAATTAAGTTGTCTTTTTCACACAACGAGCTTAATCATACTACTTGGATAGAGAAAAGCAAGAAAAAAATAAAAAATAATTATAAAAACAATATAAAATCCTTGACAAATTTTGTAAGACTTCATTCGCTTCGGCTCTTTTTGCCGTCTTTTATGATGCTATCAGCCCTCCGGAGCGAACTCTGCACCGTTTCCCAAAACAAAGTGTCCGCTTCCCACACCCAGCTCAAAGTGCAGCTTGGCAATGCCTAAATCCACCATATCCATCTCAAAGTCATTTTTCACTGTCGCAGTCAAGATTCCATTATGGTAATGAAAGAAGGGCTTTTGTTTGTTTAAAGGCACTCGGCGCAAGAGCAACCGCCTCCATTCCCTCTTTGTACCCACTTCGGATAGGGGACTGTCTCCTTCTATACAAGCTTCCCATGGTTTCTTTCTTATGAAGAAGGGATGAGAGAAGTTTTTTCCCGGATTCCGCTCTCTCCGGCATAGCCGAGTAGAATCACAGCCTGTATATGTTCTTCCTCCGGATAAGAGAAGCTTTCCCGGTCAAAGGTTCCGCCCACCCAGCAGGTATCCAGGCCCAAGCTCTCCGCAAAGAGGAGAAGCTTTTTCTCCATAGTAGCCCATTTTCTCCCGAAAGTGGCGCATTCCCGGATTCCCTTTTCAATAAGATAAGACTGCGTACATTTTTAAACAGCCCGTAACTCTTTCCAAAGCTTGCAAAGGCTTTACTTCCGTCTTCTATGAGTTCTATATTGACATCATGTTTCACATCAATCTTTCTGATTTTTTTCTTCTATCTTTTGTAAAAGCGCTTCACTCAGTTGTTTTTGGAAAAATACGCGCCTCGATTTCCTCTTTCTGTATCGTTTCGTTCATTAAATTCTGTTTTACTTCATTCATTAAATTCTGTTTTACTTCATTCATTAAATTCTGTTTTAATTCGTTCATTTGATTCTGTTTTAATTCGTTCATTTGATTCTGTTTTTACTTCCTTCATTTTACTTCCTCATAGTACATGCTGTATTGTATTTCTTCCCTATCCCTTTTTCCACTTTCCAAAGGGCAACGCCAAAGATTAGGGCGTAGCCGATAAAGCTAAAAGGTCCGGTACTTCCTGCAGGATAAAAAAATCCCAAAAGGGCGGAAAAAGAGTACCTGACTGTAATCATAGACCGAGATTTCCTTTGCCGGAGCATAGGCATAAGCTTTCGTAACAAAAATCTGCCCCATAGCGGCACATATTCCGGCGCCCAGTAAAAAAAGAAGCTCTCTTCCGCTCATAGCCCTACCTTGCAGTATGCAAAAGGGCAGAAACCGCAATGAGAGAGAAAAGCGGAAAAATAAAAAACAATCTGCGGTCCCTTGACTCCCCTTAAGCCCAATCTTCGCACAAAGGTGTATGCTGTTCCGGCACAAAATCCGCCAAGAAGTCCTATCAAGCAGGGAACCCCGAGAAGCCCCTGACCGGGCTTTTGACCACAAAGGCCGCACCGCACAGGGCAAGGATTACGGAAAGAATCGCAATCTTGTTCGGCCTCTCTCCTAATATGAAGATGGACATGATAATGGAAAAAAACGGAGCCATTTTCTGTAGTATACTGGCATCTCCCAGCTTAAGATAGGAAAGTGCCCAGAAATTACAAAGCAAACCGCTCGTTCCAAAGAAGCAACGCAGAAAAGAGATCTGCTCTCTGTTTTCCTTTTTCTACATAAAAGGATACTCTGCCCTGTTTCATCATAAGGAGCGCGATCATCGCGGCTACCGCATTTCTAAACATGGCTTTTTCCATAACCGGCACGTTTCCCTGCCATCTTTACGAAAAAAATCCCATTCCTGCAAAACCGGCAGCGGAAAGAATAATGGAGAGGATTCCTTTTATGCGATTTCTGCTCTTCTCTTGATTCTCCTCTTCTCTCATCCGTATAAACCTTTCATTCTTCTTTAATTTCATATAATTATTTTGTGATTTTTTTCGCCGAAATTGGTAGTACGACCCTTTAGCGATTATACAGCGTCTAAGGAAATACCGCTACAATTCTTATCAGGAAATCATCTTTGCATTTTTATAAGGAAGGAAATGATACAAGGAGGTTGTATATGAAAAAAAGTACTGGCGAAGATTCTCTGCCTGAGTATGATTGCTCTTTCTCTCGCATCCTGCGGCGGGAAGAAAAATAAAAGCAAGACTTCCGCCACGGCAGAAGGAGAACAGAACTTAAACGCCGGAGAGGGGGATCCGATTGCAAAGCTCGATGTCTGCATCGGTCCGTCGCCGGAAACCATGGATCCGCAGCGTCAATTCCACCTTAGATGGCGGAACGATGATTATGCACTGTTTTTGAAGGTCTGGTAAAAATACGGTGAAGACGGAAGCATTCTTCCCGCCATGGCGGAAAGCTGGGAAGTTTCAAGGATAAAGGTAACCTGGATCTTCACGCTTAGAGAGGGACTGAAATGGTCTGACGGAAAGGATCTCACGAGCGATGATTTTGTCTATGCCTTTAAAAGACTGGTAGACCCGAAGACGGCAGCTCCCTATAGCTACGATATGTTAAACATGATTGCCGGATATGAAGAAGCCAGCCATGGAAATCTCGAAGCGCTCCAAGTCAAGGCAACGGATGATAAAAACTCTGGTTATTCAACTCTACAGTCCTGTTGCTTATTTTGATAAAGTTGCCGCTTTCACTGCTCTGGTTCCTCTTCGCAAGGATATCATCGAAGAAAAGGGGGAATCTTGGTGCACAGACCCTTCCTCCTACATCTCTAACGGTGCATATCAGATGAGTGAATATGTAAACGGGGACTATATTTCTCTAAAGAAAAATCCCTACTACTACGATGCGGATAGGGTAACGGTAGAAGAGCTGGTCTTCCATCTTACGAGCGACGATAATTCCGCTTACAATGCCTATCTGGAGGGAAGTCTGGATGTTACGAACCGTATTCCGTCCGAGGAAATGGCAAATCTCCGAAACTCCGACGCTTTTAAGGCTTATCCTCTGCTGGGAACCTCCGGGATAGTCTTTAATACGGAAAAGCCTCCCTTTAATGATGTGAAGATACGGAAAGCCTTTGCTCTTGCTATTGATAAAAAGCATATCGCAGATACTATTTTTGAAGGATACCGGAGCCCTGCCGCAAGCCCTTGTCTGTGAAGGTGTAAGCGATCCTGCTAACGGCAGCTCCTTTATGGAGAAGAGCCTAAAAGAGTATAAGAGCCCCTTCCATATTGATGAGTATGAAAAGGATCTGGAAGAAGCAAAAAGACTCATGAAAGAAGCCGGATATCCCGGCGGAGTGGGATTTCCGCAGGTAAAATATCTGAACAATGCCGGGGAGCCAAACGACAGCATTGCGGAATACCTGCAAAGTGCATTTAAAGAGCTTGGGGTTATGATGGAAATCGATACCCGAGACTGGAAGGCCGTTTCCGAAGCCCAGAAAACAGGAGACTTTGAGCTTAGCCGTTTTGCATGGGTCTATGACTATGATGAGCCTCTGCAACTGCTGAACCTCTTCCGTTCCGAAGATTCAAACAACTGCGCTCATTATCATAATGACAAATATGATTCTCTCATAGAAACCGCCACAAAAGAAACGGACGGGAAGAAGCGCTCCAAAGCATTGCATAAAGCAGAGCAGCTCCTCTTAAAGGACCTGCCCATGGTTCCGATGGTATTTTCCAAGGATAACTACTTGATTCGTCCGAACCTGCGAGGGATTCAGCACCTTCCCGGCGGGCATTGCTACTTTATGTATTGTACCAAAGTGGAGTAAAGCACTTATTTAATCCACTTCCCATTTGTAAAATCGGGAATAGCGACCGGCTGTCCCCCAAGGGCAATGGATTCTTCCGCAAGTGCGGAAATGCTCATCCAGCTCACCATATCATACACATCCACGGGCATCGGGCTGCCTTCCTGTATTCCCTTTATGAAGTCGGAAAAGACCAGATAGTCCATGCCGCCGTGTCCTTTTTTCACACCCGCCTTGAGGTAGTCCCTCCAGAGCGGGTGTTCGTATTTTTCACGAAAACGCTCTACGTTGCCCCACTGCTTTTTCCATTCAAAGTGGTCTTTTGCCCCCTCGTCATTATCCAGGAAAATAGAGGCATTGTCCTCCCTATACATCCCCTTTGTGCCTTGCACGGTAAAGCCTCGGGAATAGTAGCGGGGAAGGGTGGTATCCAAGGTCAGAAGAATCGTTTCTCCATTTGCACAGCGAATCATGGTATTGACCACATCTCCCTGCTGAAAAACCGTATTCCGAAGAACTTGGTCCTCCGGCTTTTTATCCCGGATATACTCTCGCAAGCCGCAAGCCTTGGATGCCATAGAGCTCAGAGTCAACATTCGGTTTCCTTTATTGATATGCAGGATTTTTGCGATAGGTCCAAGCTCATGCGTCGGATAATTTTCCGTATTTCGATGAATGTAGTTATCCAAGCGGTAGTGGCGCTTCTCCCGCCCGAAAGAGATCTCCTCTCTCAGATCATGGCGATAGCCTCCCTCACAGTACACGATTTCCCCAAGAACGCCCTTCTTCTGCCATACGAAGAACCATCAACTCATCTCTTCCGTACACGCAGTTTTCCATAAACATCAGCGGTGTTTTCGTCTCTTCATGGCACTCCACGAGCTTCCAGCACTCCTGCAGGGAATAGGCACCGCCCACCTCACAGGCTACCGCCTTTCCTGCGCGCATACAGTCCTTTGCCATCTCACTGTGCATTTCCCATGACGCGCAGATGACTACAGCTTCCAGCTCCGGCATCTTCAACATCTCTCGATAGTCGGAAAACTTTTTCGGCTCTGCCCTTCCCATATCCTTTAACACCCGGGCAGTCTCCTCCACCCGGTCTTCATATACATCGCAGAGCGCAATAAACTCCACATCCGGGTGCTCCGTATAGACATTTTTCAAAAGCTCGGCGCCCCTTTGTCCTAACCCGATTACAGCAAGATTGACTTTTTTCCCCATTTTGCTTCCTTTCCGACTTTATGCCATTCCAAATTCTTTACTCTATTTTCGTTTTTTCAGAAAAACTTTTATACTCTCTATTCATACCATTGGGCTTGCGTTCTATACATTTCAGAATACACTCCACCTTTGTTAATCAGTTCCTCATGAGTGCCTATATCATCTATAATGCCATCTTTCAACACTATAATCCGATCAGCAATTCTGCAGCGCCAAGGCGATGTGTAATTATAATAGCAGTTTTTTTCCTTCGGATATTTCTTTGAAATTTTTGATACATGAGACTTTCTTCAATCGGATCAATCGCAGATGTCGGTTCATCTAAAACAATGATGTCATGTTCACGGAATATTCCGCGAGCAATCGCAATTGCTGCCATTGTCCGCCTGACAAATCCACACCCCCGAATTCTCTGGACAGCATGGTACTAAACCCCTGTGGGAAGGAATCACTGTTGACTAACAATTTGGCCCTTTCACAAACATGGTTTAGTTTAACAAGCTTATTGTAACAGCTATTATTGCTGCTTATGGTAATGTTTTCCTCCAGTGTTGTGAGATAGTGTTGGTAATCTTGGAAAACAGCGGCACAATTTTGATATATGCACCGTGAAGCGACTTTTTCGCTGTCAAGTCCACCAATACGGACGGTTCCTCTGTCCGGAAACATATAAAACCAAGCATAAGTTTTGCCAGAGTCGATTTTCCGGCACCGTTTTCACCAACGATGGATACGGTTTCACCCGGCTGGATTTTAAGGCTAATTCCGCGTATTGTCTCTGTCTGCGTATTCGGGTAACTGAAATGAACGTTGTCAAGAGTGATGCCTTTCGTTTTGTCGAAACTTCCTTCTTCTTTTGCATTTTCCGGAAGATCAATGAATGAATGGTAGTTCTGAATAGATACTGCGTATTGTGTAATCTGCCCCGAGAAACATTGTAACCATCTCCTCAGCAAGCGCATACATCATATTTACAGATGCGAAGACAGCGGAAAAAAAGCTCCCGGAGAAATCACTTTTTGAATCAAACTGTTTACCAACATTAGAAGGATACCGATATATCCACCGATAGTAAACAGTCTCAGGGCCGCATCTATCCTGATATGTTTTTCGGCAGTCAAAGTTTTTCTGATTGATTAGGATAACTCCATCCTGATATAGCTGCATAAAGTGGTTTACGATACCAAGAATTCGTGTTTCTTTAAAAAACTTTCGATTGCAGACGACTTGTTCATAATAATCAGTAGCTCGTCTGATTGGGGCAATCGCATCTTCCGCTTCGGAAAAACAACTGAAACCGTATTACTTGGCCAAGAATGACTGGCGTAAAAATCAGCAGAACAATCAGAATCAGTATGGGTGAAATGTGCTGCAGGTACACCCCCAATAAAATGAAGTAAGGCACATAGAAGGTAAATACCATCAGAATCAGGCTGGAAGCAAAAAAACCATATTCCACGCCTTGCAAGGCCTTATTGAGCATATCAAGGAATTCCGGACGTTCGTAATCTATCGGTGAAATATGGGATGCTTTTATATAGATACGCTTGTAGAAATGACTGAGTATCTTAGGGGAAAGATGCTCGATATGGAAATTACTTAAACTGTTCGCAATCTCAAAAAATACTGTTGCCATGATAAGAAACAGAAGCGGCCGGAGTGACACGGACAACGGTGAGCCTGCAGCAAGCAGAGGAACACTGTCGAACAATTTTTCAGTACAGAGCATGACAAGAATATAACCGCCAGCATGCAAAAACATCAAACAGGCAATAAAGCGTAGTCATTCCGGGGCTGATTCTGAACATATCGAATATCATTCTGCGAAAAAAACCAGATGCTTTTTTTCTTCATTGATACCAACTCCTTTGACTATCATACATTTCCTTGTACAGTCCGTCATATTGCATCAGCGTAGCGTGGGATCCCTGCTGGACAATATGCCCATCATCAAGAACCAGAATATAATCCGCTGTTTTTGTGGCACCAAGGCGATGTGAGATTAGCAATGTAGTTTTTGCCGGCTAATATATTCAAAAATCCCCATATATCTTTGATTCACTCATTGGATCCAGTGCTGCTGTCGGTTCATCTAAAATATACATGGGTGCAGGGGACAACATAACACGCGCAATGGCAAGCCGCTGCCACTGGCCGCCGGAAAAAATCCACACCTTTTTTTCGTCAAGTTTTCCTAGGTGGGTATTCATCTTATCGGGAAGTGTTCGTATATTATCTGTCATGTTCAGCTCATCAAGAATTTTTTTCTATATTCCGATCTGTATCCGGATTGCCAAAGTTTCTGATATCTCCAATTGCAATGTTATCCCGAAGAGAAATGTGATAACGGGCAAAAATCCTGAAAATAGGACAGCAAAAAAACTCTTCAGTTCAGAAGCCGCATAGTTCTTTTATCGATTTGTTGTTTATCAGGATTTCTCCTTCATAATCTGTATAAAGACCAGTTAACAGCTTGGTGAGGGTGGTTTTTCCGGCCCCATTTCTGCCAACAACCGCATAATGTCTTCCCTGGCTCCATTTTTCAGGCACAAGTCACGAAGCACCTCTTTTTTTCTGTGTTTGGATAGCGGAATGTAACGTGACGAAACTCAATAGATTGTAACGGAACAGGCGGAGCGGGTTCAGATGTAGCGCCCTCTGTTTCGGGAAGAGATGCGAAAGTGCGTGATATCTTTGAAGAACTCTCTGTGTGGCAAATTCCTTAATGCGGTCTGAAAAATTCCCAGGACATAATAGATATGATACCAATAGAGGCCTGTGTTAATGCAATAAACATGCCTACTGACACCTTCCCCTTTGCAACCGCCAATAGCAAAATGAGGTCAACCATAAACATGGCTAAAGACACAGTCAGATTCACAGCCTTCATACGAAGCATAGTATTGATTGTTACCTTCCGCTGAAGGTACTTTACTTTTTCAAATAATTTATTCCATTGCAGAATTAACCTCTCCTGATAATGGAACAAGCTGCGCTCCCTTGCAGAATCACGATTTGTCATGATGTCGCTAAGGTATTCATATCGAATCTTGTATTTTCCGGTTTCTCTTTCGGCTTCGTACTGCTTTTGTCCTCCCTTGATTCCCAGAATCATAATAGGCACAGACAAGATAACGACAATAAACGCGGCCCACCAAGCACTGAATATCAGTGCACCAAGAAAACCAAGAATTTGAACTCCCATTCCAATCAGTTCAACACTGTTTTGAAACCCTATAGTCATTCTGTCTTCGAGCTTGTTATTAATCCGCTGAAACAGCTCCCATATTTCCTCGTTTTCAATACTCTCGTAGGTCAGTCTGGCACATTTTTGAATGATCGCTGTATGAAAACTGAGCCCGAATCCCATTTTGGACATGTTTCATACACAAAGCGGCTAGGACTTTACAGATTCGGGCATATACAATAATTCCGCTTAGCATAAGAATAGGAAGGAGCAATTCCTCACGAGAACTTCTTCCTGACAGATATGACAAAGCCTTTTCAATAAACAGAGCATTCACTGCAATCTGTATTGTAGGTGTAATATATTCAAGAAGTCTAATAAGCGAATACAAGACAGTACTGCGTTCACTGCTTTTGTATGGAATCAGAATATTGTCCCATGATGTGTACTGTTTCTTGGAAAGAATCATATTGGTTCTTCATTCTCCTTGTCTTTACCGAAACGATTTTTCAGAACTTACATACGCGCTGCAACTTTAGTATGCCTAGGTTAGTACTTTACTCCTTATGTTCCTGTATATCTCTTTTTCTGTTCTAGTAATACAATATGAATCGATGGGCTACGAATATTATTTTATAGAAAAAAGAGAAGTCACCCGCTTTTAACAGGCAACTTCTCTATATCAACGCACTGTATCATCGGCACCTTATCTTTTTAGCGCTTAGTCGTTCTCATTTAACCACTTTAAGAGAATCTCCTTGTACTTGGGACCTTCGTCCACAAAGCACATATGTCTGGAGTAAGCAAAAAGCTCCCACTTTGCATTCGGAATCGCATCATACATCATCTTAGCGATATAGGGAGAGCAGAGGTCTTCCGCACCGTCACAGATTAAGGTCGGATAAGCAAAGCTGTGCAGCTTCTCCATGTAGTTATAATCCTTAAGCGTTCCTGTCGGTGTAAATTCATTCGGTCCCCAACCTACTACATAAGGCTCAACTCCGGCCTTCTTCTTTCTGGTCAGACACCCGGAGAATCTTCGTTGATTACGCCGTAGCAATATTTCTCCATGAAAACATTGATTGCTGCAAGGTAGTCGGGATCGTCGTAATTTCCTGTATCCTCCGCCTTCTTAATAGCAGCCTGCTGCTCCGCTGTCATATAGCTTACACGACGCTTCTGCTCACTCTCCCAGATGGCATTGTAAGGAAGGGTGGAAGAAAGCACGATACTCTTTACGCCCTTTGGTGCATAGTCGCAGCCATAGATGATAGCCAGCATTCCGCCCCAGGACTGTCCGAGAAGATGCACCTTATCGAGTCCCAAATGCTCACGAAGAGCCACAAGCTCATTTGCCCAAGTTTCCTTCGTCCAAAGCTCCGGATGTCCGTCCACGAAAGAGTTTCCGCATCCGATCTGGTCGTACATGATAATCTGTCTGTTGTCTCTGTCAGCCAAATCATCCAGTACCTCGAAATAGTTGTGGGTGGATCCCGGTCCACCGTGTAATAAAAAGTAAGGGTGCCTTATCCGGATTCTTCTCTCCTACAATTCTGTAATATGTCTCATATCCCAAATAGGGCATTGTTCCTTCAGTAATTTTAGCCATTGTCTCTCTCCCTCTTTTGACAAAATCTCTTTTCTATAGCATTTTGTCGAGTTTGTTAATTTTTTATCACAGATGTGACTATAGCTCCGCCTTTGCAAGTATAGTCTACTTGCTTTCCGCATCAGCTATAGTCACGCTATCCTTTTATTCTGTTTTTATTCGCTTTTCTAGTATACAGATTGAATCTTCCCTGACGAGTTCAATCTGTCGAATGCAATCTGTCAAGCTCATTTAAGCTCTACAGATTTTACTCTGCAACTACAAGGCTTCCGTCTTCCTTCACTACAAGAAGGTCCTTGGTGTAGTGGTTTAAAATCTTGCATCCGTCTTCTGTAATGATTACGAGGTCCTCTACACGAACACCGATATTCTCCTCCGGAATATAGATACCCGGCTCTACGGAGAAGCACTGTCCAACTTCGATGATTTCTTCATTTACGGAAGAAACGTCTCCAACTTCATGGTCTTCGATTCCTGCGGAGTGTCCGGTTCTATGCGTAAAATACTGTCCGTAACCCTTCTCTTCGATATAGTTACGGCAAGCAAGGTCCACATCACACATTCTGTTGCCCGGCTTTGCCATAGCGATACCCTTTAAGTTCGCATCACGAACAATCTGGTAAATCTCCTTATGTCTTTCGCTAACTTCACCGATAAATACGGTTCTGGTCATATCGGAGATATAATCGTTTAACACGCCGCCGATATCAAGGATTACGCAACTCCCTTCTTTCCCTTGCTGTCATCCGTTACATGGTGCGGATCTGCGGCACCGTGTCCGTATGCGGTAATCGGGTCAAAGGATACACCGGAGCAACCGTGCTTCTTAAAGAGATCTCTGGTAACGGCATTTAATTCCTTCTCGGAAAGTCCCTTCACAACATAAGGAACAAGCTCTTCCATAACCTTATCGTTTACAAGAGAGGACTCAATCATCAGCTCCTGCTCTTTCTTACTCTTAATCTGACGAACCTTATCTACGATAACGGAACCGTTCACGAAAGAGCTTCCTGCCTTTAATTCCTGGAGGCGTAAAAAGGAAACGGGACGGCCAAGTCTTATCGATACCGATCGGCTTATCCTTCTCAATCACGCCGGAGAGGATCGCAACAGGATCTTCCGTGTCGTCAAAATAAGTAATCTCAACGCCTAAGTCCTTCTCCTGCGGAAGCATACGATTTACGAAAAGGTGCTTCACGCCCTTCGTATTAATATATAAAGCGAGCATTCTTTCTCCCGGAATAATCCACTTTCCTGTTAAGTAGAAAATTGCAGGAGGGTCTGTAATAATCATCTGTGATAAATCACGCTCTTCCATCTTCTTTAAAATGCGCTGTAACTTTTCCTGATCCATAGCTTTTCCCTATTCCTTTCCTGAATCTGCTTCCATCTCTTCCGCGGTGCGGACAATTCGGATTTTTTAATCTTTCATGTCTCTTAGCATCAAAAAAAATGCCGCCGCATAGCTACTATGTAGAATTTTACGCCATTTTTTTCACAAAGTATAGTGCTTATTCCAAAAGCAACTATAAAAAAATATTAGCAAATGCTAAATACCGCCTTTTATAGTTCAAAATATCAGCTTATCTCTGTACTCTTCCGGAACTGTCTCCGCCGGCAAGCTTCTCCACTTCGGGAACCGTGACCATATTGTAGTCGCCTTCGATACTGTGCTTTAGTGCGGAAGCCGCCACGGCAAACTCGAGTGCCTTTCTGCCGGTATCCCCTTTTTAAGAGAGAGTAAATGAGTCCCTGCCGCAAAGCTGTCTCCTCCTCCGATACGGTCTACAATATGCACCGGATAAACCTTCGAGAAGAGACATTCCTTCCCGTCATAAAGAAGGCCTGACCAGTCATTGTCCGAGGCGCTCTTACTCTCTCTAAGCGTAATAGCCACTTCGGAGAAGCGGAACTGCTCCATGAGCTTCCGGGCTACCTCCTCGTAGCCTTCCTTGTTTAACTTTCCGGTATTGACATCCGTTTTATCCGCTTCGATTCCGAAAACAATCTTCGCATCCTCTTCATTTACAATAATCAGGTCAATGTATTCGCTAAGAGCCGTCATAGCCTCTCTTGCCGCTTCTTTTGACCACAACTTACTGCGATAATTGACGTCACAGGAAATCTTTACACCCTTTTTTTCTTTGCCACCTGACAGGCTTCTTTACAGATTTCCAGTACATTTTCGGAAAGGGCGGGGGTGATGCCGGTAAAATGGAACCACTCCGCACCGCTAAAGATGCTTTCCCAATCAAAATCCTCTTTCTTTGCTTCGGAAATAGCGGAATGTGCTCTGTCATAAGTACAGATGCTGGGACGCTGGGAAGCGCCCTTCTCATTAAAATAGATCCCTACTCTGTCCCCTCCGCGCACAACCTTCGAGGTATCCACCCCGTATCTTCTAAGAGAGTTGATTGCCGCCTGTCCGACCATATGTGCAGGAAGCTTCGTAACATAGGCAATATCCACTCCGAAATTCGCAAGAGAAACTGCTACATTCGCTTCCGCTCCGCCAAAGCTGAACTGCACTCTTTCCGCCTGAATAAAACGCTCATAATTATAGGGCTGCAGACGCAGCATGATTTCTCCAAAACAGACTACCTTTGACATGAATACCTCCAACTATTCTCTATCTGATTTTTCTTTAAAACTATCTAATTGCATTGAAAATGTAATACTCACCCTATATCTATTCATCTATGCATTTCTTGCTTCTTTGATAATGGCAACGGATTCCTCACAAAGTCTTGTGATTTCCTCCCATTCTCCGTCTTCAATCAATTTGTCCTTTACCATGTAGCTTCCGCCGCAAGCGGCAATAAGAGGAGAAGCCATGTATTCTCCCAGGTTCTTCAGAGAAATCCCACCGGTCGGCATAATCTTAAACATGGGGAAGGGGCCTGCAAGAGCCTTAATCATAGAAAGACCGCCAAGCTGCTCCGCAGGGAAAAACTTCAAGAGCTTTAGATCAAACTTCAAAGCCTTATGATATTCACTTGCAGAGCTTACTCCGGGATAAATCGGAATATTCTTCTCCTGTGCATAGCGAATCAGCTCTTCATCAAAGCCCGGGGAAACCACGAATTTTGCACCGGCATCCATGGCTCTGTCTATCTGCTCCGTCGTGGTAACTGTACCGGCTCCAAGGAGCATTTCCGGAACGGCCGTACTCATAAGGCGAAGCGCCGTGTCGGCTCCCTCCGCACGAAATGTTACTTCTCCAATCGGAATCCCCCCTTTACAAAGGCTCTTCGCTAAATTCACGGCATCTCTTTCCGGATTCTTCAGCTTGATTACCGGAACAATGCCGACCTCGCTGATTCTCTCTGCAATACTGTCCATTTCCACTTCTCCTTTCAACACCTATAGCTATTGCAAAAGGCATTGCAAAAACTTTTTTACAAGCCACTTCAAAAGCCATTCCAAATAACAATACAAAGCCATCCGCAAGCTATCTCAAAGATATCCTTGATTGTACCATTTAAACAAAAAAACTTCTATTCAAATCTGAAAAAGAGAAATTATTTTCCTATTTATTTTCACAAACAAGCTGTCTCAGGCTTCGCCTGCGCCACTTGTTAAGAATGAAAGAAAAACAGAGCATTCCGATTACTCGGAGCGCTCTGTCTTTAATTCATCATCTCGCAATGCTTGCAATTTCTTGTTTGTAATGAGCATTGCGCTTAAAGTGTTGCTATCTTCTTACTTCTCGATATCCATGATACGATCCTGTCCGCGCTTCTCCAGCTCTTCCAGGACCTTTGCAGGATTCTTGAACTTCTATAAAAGAATCATAGCTGCAATAACATACGGCTTGAAGGAAGCTTCCTTGTAAAGAGGATCTCTGTAACGATCGAATACGGAAGCATCTACTTCCCCTTCCTTGCAGGATACGCCAGTGATGTCAGCCGGTAAGCAGTGCATGTAGAGAGCCTTTCCACCCTTGGTCAGCTTCATCATCTCTTCTGTACAAGCCCAATCCTTGTGCTGAGCGTTCTGTGCAAGAAGCTCCTTCTCCAGAGCCTTGATGCCCTCTGTATCGCCCTCTCCGTAAAGGTTGGTTCTCTTCTCCATCGCTGCGAACGGAGCCCAAGACTTCGGGTAAACGATATCCGCATCCTTAAATGCTTCCTTCATATCGTTGGTTACCTTAAAGGATCCGCCGGACTCCTTGGCATTCTTCTTAGCAACATCCACAACATCACCCATTACATCATATCCTTCCGGATGAGCAAGAACAACTTCCATGCCGAGTCTTGTGAAAAGACCGATTACACCCTGCGGAACGGAAAGTGGCTTTCCGTAAGAGGGAGAGTAAGCCCAAGTCATAGCGAGCTTCTTACCCTTTAAGTTCTCGATTCCGCCAAGCTCGTGGATTACGTGTAAAGCGTCTGCCATACACTGTGTCGGGTGGTCGATATCGCACTGTAAGTTCACAAGAGTCGGTCTCTGCTCGAGAACGCCGTCCTTGTTTCCTGCCTCAACAGCTTCCGCAACTTCGTGCATGTAAGCATTTCCCTTACCGATATACATATCATCACGAATACCGATCACGTCTGCCATGAAGGAAATCATGTTAGCAGTCTCTCTAACGGTCTCACCGTGCGCAACCTGAGACTTTCCTTCATCCAAGTCCTGAACCTCTAATCCGAGAAGGTTACAAGCGGAAGCGAAGGAGAAACGAGTTCTTGTTGAGTTATCACGGAATAAGGAAATGCCAAGTCCGGAATCAAAAACCTTCGTAGAGATATTTCTCTCTCTTAAGTTTCTGAGTGCGTCTGCTACATCCCATACTGCCTTTAACTCATCATCGGACTTTTCCCATGTAAGGAAGAAGTCGTTCAAATACATATCATCGGTCTTCAGTCCCTTAATTTCCTTTACTAACTCTTCAAATGCTTTTTTCTTATCCATTTTTTCTCCTTTAAGGCTCAGCCTTGTTTTAGTTTTTATGATTTGGCGGGCTTTTACACCCGCCATAATTACCTACTACCTACGCTTTCTACAATGATTTTCCTTTAGGAAAATATTAGTCGCAATAATACTGCGGAAGTGCTGCGTAGAATGCTGCACAGGTTACCAAGTCTTTCTTCCAGGTAATCTCGTTCGGTGCGTGTGCCTGAGCCTCAGCTCCCGGTCCGAATCCGATAACGGGAATACCGTTTCTTCCCATGATGGAAACACCGTTTGTGGAGAAAGTCCACTTGTCAAGAAGAGGTCTCGGCTCTCTCTCTGCCACTGTGTCCACTTCACCGATTCTCTTCTCACCGAAAAGATCCTTGTAAGCAGCAACGGAAGCCTTACATAACTTGTGATCCTCCGGAAGTACCCATGTCGGGAAGTAGCACTCGATTGGATATACGCAACCGGTGAAGGAAGGACGATCATAGTTGTACATGGAAACTACTACATCCTCGCCGTACTTCTTTACTGCAGGAAGCTGTCTGATTTCCTCAAGGCAGGACTCCCAAGTCTCTCCGGCAGTCATTCTTCTGTCAAGAGATACAGCGCAGCTATCCGCTACTGCACAACGAGAAGGAGAAGTGAAGAAGATCTCGGAAGCGGTAACCGTTCCTCTTCCTAAGAAACGAGCCTCTTTCCACTGCTCATTGTACTTCGGATTTAACATCTTAACCAATCCGCGGATAGAAGTAGACTCTGCATCGCCGTTGTTGTTTAATGCACGAACATCGGAAAGGATGTCAGCCATCTTGTAGATTGCATTGTCTCCTCTTTCAGGAGCGGAACCGTGGCAGGAAACACCCTTCACGTCAATGCGGATCTCCATACGTCCTCTCTGTCCTCTGTATAATCCGCCGTCAGTAGGCTCGGAAGATACAACGAACTCCGGACGAATCTTATCTTCGTTGATGATGTACTGCCAGCAAAGACCGTCACAGTCCTCTTCCTGTACCGTTCCCACTACCATAACACGGTACTTATCGTTCAGAAGTCCCATGTCCTTCATAATCTTTGCAGCATATACAGCAGAAACGGTTCCGCCAAGCTGGTCGGAAACACCTCTTCCACCGATCTTGGTGTCATCCTCGTATCCGTCGTATGGATCAAATGTCCAGTTTGCTCTGTTTCCGATTCCTACGGTATCGATATGTCCGTCGAAACAGATCAGGGTCTTTCCGGATCCCATGAATCCCATTACGTTACCCTGCGGGTCAACCTTAACCTCATCGAAGCCAACCTTCTCCATCTCATTCTTGATAGTCTCAACGTGTTTTGCTTCGTCAGCGGACTCTCCGGGGTTCTTTACGATTGCTCTTAAGAAAGCACTCATGTCCGCCTTATAGCCTTCTGCTCTCTTCTTAATCTCCTCCAATACATCCTTACTTAACTGTCCCATTTTTTTCCTCCTTATTTTTAAAAATGAACCATCTCTTTACAGGAGTCATCGTGCAATCCTGCACGTTACTCGTTATGAATGCGGCATCATGGCCTATCCACGCTACTCACTATGAATGCGGCATCATGGCCTATCCACGCTACTCGTCGTGAATAGCAACTTTACTTTCGAAAAGCCCAAACGAAAACTTATTTTTTTCCTTTGCTTCCCAGATGATATTCTTCCAACGTTCGGGATCCGTATCCCCCTCTGTATTGAAGCAAAGAACTTTACTGTTCTCATTCAGCTGTAACTTTTCTCTTAAATCCTTGAACTCATCTTCCAGCATAATGGTCGCCAATGCACCGAAACCTGCTGCCCCGGACTCTCCGGAATAGACCTGATCGTCTCCCTTTAGCGGAGCGTTCAGCATTCTCATTCCTCTTGCAGCAACGATATCTTCTGCAGAGATAAAGGCCTTTGCATGGTTCTTTAAGATATCCCAAGACGTGATATTCGGCTCTCCACAAGCAAGACCGGCCATAATGGTAATCATATCGCCGTCAACAATGCGGATATTTCCGTCATTTGCCACAGCACCCTTGTAAAGACAATCCGCAACAGAAGCCTCAACCACAACCATGATTGGAGGATTCTCCTTATAACGGTTAGCAAAATATCCTACAACTGCACCGGCCAAAGAACCGACACCGGCCTGCACGAAGACGTGTGTGGGTCTTTCTCCCAGCTGGTCGGCAGCCTCATCCGCCATGGTTCCGTATCCTTCCATAATCCATGCCGGAATCTTCTCATAGCCTTCCCAAGCCGTATCCTGTACCACGATTCCGTGCTCTTCCTTCTCGGCAAGAGCCGCCGCCTGTCTTACACACTCATCATAGTTCACATCGGAGATCCATGCTTTGGCATTCTCCGCCTTAATATGATTCAGACGAGTCTCGGTGGAACCCTTCGGCATAATGATAACGCAGTTCTGCTTTAACTTGTTTGCAGCCCAAGCCACTCCTCTTCCGTGGTTTCCGTCGGTAGCGGAGAAGAAGGTTGCTGTTCCGAACTCTTCCTTCAGCTTGTCGGATGTCAAAACACTATAGGGAAGCTCGGAAATATCCTTTCCTGTTTCCTCTGCAATGTAACGCGCAATGGCATAAGAACCGCCAAGTACCTTGAAGGCATTTAAGCCGAAACGGTAAGACTCATCCTTTACATAAACATTGCCCAATCCCAGATACTTCGCCATATGGGGAAGCTTGCACAACGGGGTCTTTGTGTACTGCGGGAAACTCTCATGGAAGGTTCTTGCCTTCTTTACTTCTTCCATCGACATAAGGGGAAGATTCTTATCCTCTGTCTTTGGCATTTCATTGATTTTCCACTTTAACTCCTGCATCTTTTTTTCCTCCTAAAACTACGTTAACCTTACTCTTTATGTTTATTTCTCCTCGAAAATGGATGGAGAAGAATGCTCTAAACAACTGTTTTGTACCGAGAATCAAAATCCGGCACTGTTTCCGCTCTTCCATTGTAGCAATCTTAAATGAAAACCTTGATGCTTCATCAGTCTAGCGCTTACTTTGGTCTATATAGCTGTACAAAGTGAATTTACTGATTCCGAAAAAACTGGAAACCTTATCCCCGGATCTTGTAATCAGAAACGCTCCTGCGTCCCGCAAAAAGTGTATTGCCTTAATCTTTTCTTCTTTATTCATAAGGGCGGGCGGTTTGCCGATCTTCTTCACACTCTCATTGATAAGATTGTCCAGAAGATCATTTACATTAAGGGGAATCCTGCCTTCGTTTTGCTTTTCATCTTTCTCGACCGTGGTAATGGCCTGCAGTGCCGCATCTACATTCATAAGGGCAGTTACGTCATAATTGATTCCCATAATCCAGCGATACTTCCCACTGTCATCCTTTAGGAATATCGTGGATGATTTTAGGATTCTGCCGTCCTGTGTTTGAATGCGGTAGCCCAAGTGGTCCACGATACACTCGCCCTTTTCCAAAGCTTCCAAAGTTTCCAACACCACTTTGGATGCTCCGTCTCCCACACTCCGTCCTGTAACATGACCGTTAAGGATAAAGACAATCGTATGCTCTAAATCTTTTTTTACTGATATCATGGATGCAAACCTCACAGTCCCTTCCAAAATGACGGGCAATTCCATGTGCAGTCGTTACCAGCATTTCCAAGCTGTTTTCCTGTTCCAATCTTCTCCTCCTTCCCTTCGTTTTTTTGATGAAGTAGACATCTCTTCATTTGTCAAGCTAAATAATTTTTCATATTTATCTTAACACTTATTTTTCTTTGCAATGCTTTTTTTCCAAAAATTTTTTTTAGTTTAATAAAAAAATTTTTCTGAATCGTCTTGCACTTGTCTAAAGTGAATGATAAAAAATCGCTTTATATATATAATTTCTATATAAACTGTATACAATTTATGTAGTCAAGGAGGTTTTATTCTATGCTTTTACTGGGAAATGGTCGTGTTTTTACCCGAGACGGGAACAGTTCTTCTTATGAGAACGGAGCTGTAGTGACAGAAGGAAATACCATACTGGAGGTCGGGGATTTCATGAACTTCGAAAACAAGTATAAGGATGCAGAGTTTATTGATGCAAAAGGGGGACTGATTCTTCCCGCATTCATCAATACCCATGAGCATATCTATTCCGCTTTGGCAAGAGGTCTTTCCATAAAAGGCTATAATCCAAACGGATTTTTAGAGATTTTAGATGGACTTTGGTGGACCATTGACCGGAATCTGGACAATGAACTCACCAAGATTTCCGCAGAGGCTACTTATTTAGAGTGTATCAAGAACGGTGTGACCACCATTTTCGATCACCACGCTTCCTTTGGAGAAATCAAGGGCTCTCTCTTTGCCATTGAAGAAGCCGCAAGAGAGTTCGGCGTGCGTTCCGTTCTTTGCTATGAGATTTCCGATCGTGACGGAAAAGAAAAGGCGGATGCCGCAATTAAGGAAAAATGTTGATTTTGCCCGTCATGCTCTCTCCCAAGCCGACGATTTCATTGCCGGCATGATGGGAATGCACGCAAGCTTTACCATATCCGATGAAACCATGGAAAAGTGCCGCGCGGAGAAACCGAAGGAAATCGGATACCATATCCACGTAGCTGAGGATATCTTAGACCTTCACCGATGCTTAAAAGAGCACGGCAAAAGAATCGTGGACAGGCTCTATGACTGGGATGTTCTCGGAGAGAAAACACTCCTTGCGCACTGCATTTATGTAAATCCGCACGAGATGGATCTGATTCGGGATACCAATACCATGGTGGTTCATAATCCGAATCCAATATGGGAAATGCCTGCGGCTGTCCTCCCACGATGGAAATTGTACATAAAGGGATTCTTACAGGATTAGGTACAGACGGATACACCCATGATATGGTAGAATCCTGGAAGGTGGCAAACATCCTTCACAAGCATCATCTCTGTGATCCGGGTGCTGCTTGGGGAGAGGTTCCCGAGATGCTCTTTAACGGCAATGCCAAGATTGCAAATCGTTATTTCAAGAAGAAACTGGGTGTTTTAGAAAAAAAGGAGCTTCCGCCGATGTTATCATTATGGACTACATCCCGAACACACCGCTGGATAGCAGCAACTTGAACGGCCACATGCTTTTCGGAACAAACGGTCGTTTTGTAACCACCACGGTTGGAAACGGAAAAGTACTCATGAAGGACAGAGAAGTCCTCTGTGTAGATGAAGAAAAGGTACTTGCACGTAGTAGAGAAGGTGCAGCAAGACTGGCAAAAGAAAAATTAACGGATAAAAAAATTCAAAAAAATAACAAAGTTATTCTTATAGAAGAAAAGGGTAGCTGAGAACCCTTTTCCTTCTGGGAACTTTGTTCGTAACATTCATGGGCCATTCTTGGTCAGGCAAGAATACCCCATCAGGGAAAAAGCCTTCCTGCAAAAGAAAAGATCGGGCAAAGAGGAATGCCCGACTTCCTTAGGAAGGCAGATTCCCATAAAGGAGATTTTATGAGCGATATTATGACCCCGATTCCCTTTGACAGGCTGATGAATCGTATTTTAACGGAGCATCAGGAGGGAGCTGTTTTTGGTATGCAGAAATGCTACCAGGCAAAAAACCTTCAGCCAAACACTCTTTTTGGCAGAAAATTAGAAGGACAGATTGGACCCGCTGCAGGACCTAACACCCAGCTTGCTCAGAACATCGTAGCTTCTTACTACGGCGGAGCTCGTTTCTTCGAGTTAAAGACCGTACAGAAGATGGACGGTAGAGAGCTTGCCGCTTGTGTAGCAAAGCCCTGTATCACAGCAGAGGACGAGTGTTACAACTGTGAGTGGTCCACAGAGCTTGAAGTACCGCAGGCCTATGCAGAGTATGTAAAGGGCTGGTTTGCTTGTAAGGTGATGGCGAAGGAGTACGATTTAGGAGATCCCGATGCTTTCCAGTTCAACATTTCCGTAGGATATGATCTGGAAGGAATCAAGCTTCCCAAGGTTGACCGTTTCATCAACGAAATGAAGGACGCTAAGGATACCGAAATCTTTAAGGAGTGTAAGGCATGGCTTCTTGCAAACCTTGACCGTTTTAAGAAGGTGACTAAGGAAGATGTAGAGGCGATTCAGTCCGAAATTATCAACAGCGTAACCGTTTCCACTCTTCACGGCTGTCCTCCTTCCGAGATTGAGGCGATTGCTTCTTACCTGATTCAGGAAAAGCATTTGCATACCTTCGTAAAGTGTAACCCTACTCTTTTAGGCTATGAAACCGCTCGTGCAATCTTAGATGAGATGGGCTACGACTACATCGCCTTCACAGACTTCCACTTTAAGGATGATCTTCAGTACAGCGACGCCGTACCGATGTTACAGCGTTTGCAGGAATTGGCAAAGAGCTTAAACTTAAACTTCGGTGTAAAGATTACCAACACTTTCCCGGTAGATGTGAAGAACAACGAACTTCCTTCTCAGGAAATGTACATGTCGGGAAAGTCTCTCTTTGCACTTTCCATGTCCGTAGCAAAGATGCTGACCAGAGACTTTAACGGAAGCCTTCGTATCTCCTTCTCCGGCGGTGCGGATTACTTCAACATTGAGCGCATTGTAGAAGCCGGAATCTGGCCTGTAACCATGGCAACCACCCTCTTAAAGACCGGCGGATACCTTCGTTTCATCCAGATGGCTGAGCTTTTAGAGAAGAACCTTGCAAAGCCTTGGGAAAAGGTAGACCTCTCTTTAGTAGAGAAAATGATTGCAGATGCTAAGAAAGATAAGCACATGGTTAAGCCTGTGAAGCCGCTTCCGAACAGAAAGTCCGAGAAGAAGGTTCCTTTGGTAGATTGCTTTACCATGCCTTGCCGTGACCGTTGTCCAATTCATCAGGATATCACAAGCTATGGCCGCTTGGTCAATGAAGGCAAGTTCAAGGAAGCTTTAGAGGTTATCTTAGACAAGAACCCGCTTCCTTTCATGACCGGAAACATCTGTACCCACACCTGTCAGTCTGCTTGTACCAGAAATCATTATGAGACAGACGTACAGATTCGTACCAACAAGTTAATCGCTGCAAGAGGCGGATATGACACGGTTCTTCCCGGCTTAAAACAGGAAGCTTCTGTTCAGAAGAAGGTTGGTGTTATCGGAGCAGGCCCTGCAGGTATCTCTGCCGCTTTCTTCCTGGCAAGAGCAGGCGTAGAAGTTCATGTTTACGATAAGGACGCTGTAGCCGGCGGTGTAGTGGCGAACGTTATTCCGGGCTTCCGTATCCCTGCTGAAGAAATTCAGAAGGACGTAAACCTGGCTAAGCAGTACGGCGCTCAGTTCCACCTTGGACAGGAAGTGAACGATATTGATGCTTTCCGTAAGGAAAATAACTTCGACGCAGTAATCCTTGCTATCGGTGCCCACAAGGAAGCTCCCCTTGTTCTGGAAAAGGGAGAGGCTTACAATGCCCTTCACTTCCTTGCTGACTTCAAGGCACAGGACGGCAAGGTAAACTTAGGAAAGAACGTTGTTGTAGTAGGTGCAGGAAACACCGCTATGGACGTTGCAAGAGCCGCTAAGAGAAATGCAGGTGTAGAAAATGTTTACCTGGTTTACAGAAGAACAAAGCGCTACATGCCTGCGGATCAGGAAGAATTGGAAGAAGCTATCGAAGAAGGCGTAAACTTCCAGGAGCTCCTTGCTCCATTTACCCATGAGAACGGCAAGTTACTTTGCCACCGCATGGTACTTTCCGATGTGGATGCTTCCGGAAGACGTTCCGTTAAAGAAAGCGACGAAGTGGTTGAGGTTCCCTGCGATACCGTAATCGCTTCCATCGGTGAGAAGGTAGACGGTGCTTTCTACGAGAAGAACGGCATTGCCGTAACCGACAAGGGACTTCCTGTATTAAAGAAGGAAACGAACGAGACTTCCGTAGCCGGCGTTTACGCTGCAGGAGACGAGTGCCTTCGGCGCTTCCGTAATCGTAAAGGCTATTGCCGATGCTAAGCTTGCTTGTGAAGCAATTCTAAACAAGACCATCGGAACCGACCGTCCTTCCGAGACTACAGACGAGAAGATTTACGGAAAGAAGGGTAATCTTGTAGAGCCGGAGAAGGGATTAAATCCTGACAAGCGTTGTCTTGCCTGCGACCACATCTGTGAGAACTGCTGCGATGTATGTCCTAACCGCGCAAACTTCGCCATTAAGGTTCCCGGCGTAGAGATGCACCAGATTATCCACGTGGATTACATGTGTAACGAGTGCGGTAACTGTGAGACCTTCTGCCCATACGACTCCGCTCCTTACAAGGAGAAGTTCTCCCTCTTCCACAGAGCCGAGGAAATGGAAGATTCCACTAACGACGGATTTGCTTTCGTGGACAACGACGGAAATGCCATTGTACGTGTAGGCGGCGAGAAGATGAACTACAAGGTAGGCGATAAGAATACAAAGCTCTTCTATCGTCTGGCAGAAATTGTGGATACCGTTTACAACGATTACTCTTACCTTCTGATTTAAGAACATAAAAATAGGACTGTAGAAAGTTTTTTCTGCAGTGTAGGTCTGAAGCCGGGGCACGCTCTCGCTAACCTCGCCACGTAGCAGTACTAAGCTTCAAGCGTCGCTCGCGCTTGCTTTCAGCAAGTACTGACGGGCTCAGATTACCCCGTATTCAGACCTACAACTGCATGAAAAATCAAAACTCTTTCTACAGTCCTTTTTTATACTTTTTATTTCTTCGGGCGGAATGAGCTATAGTTCTTTCCGGCTTCCATGTTGATTCCTCTTGCTTTTGCCAGTTCCGATACGGTCACAAGCTGGTATCCTCTCTCTTTCAACGCAGGAATAATCAGCTCTGCAGCTTCTGCCGTCTGTCTGTAAATAGAATGCATCAGGATGATATCGCCATCCTTTACCTGTGACAAGACTACATTCACCGTATTTTTTGTATTTTTCGTCTTCCAGTCCAAGGTATCAATTGTCCATAAGATAGAAGGCTGCCCCGTTGCTCGTAAAGCAGGCTTTACACTCCCTGCCGTTGCACCATAGGGCGGACGAACCAAGCTTACAGACTGACCGGATTGATTTCTTAAAATCTCATTGGTCTTATTAATGGAGCTTTCTATTGCCGCCTGAGACAGCTTCGGAAGATTTTCATGCTTATAGCTGTGATTTCCAATTTCATTTCCGGCATCTGCCACACGCTTTACCGTAGACGGAAATTTCGTTGCCTGTGTACCTACATAAAAGAAAGTTGCTTTGGAATTGTATTTTTGCAAGGCTGCAACGATTCTATCCTCATAGTTTCCCGGACCGTCATCAAAGGTCAATGCCACCATCGGCTTAGCCGGATCAATCTGACTGTTTCCCACATTTGCTGCAGCTTTTTCTTCGACCGGAGCTTTCTCTTCAACCGGAGTTTCCCCCTTATTGACTACAGTGATTAGGATGCCATCGATATGCTTTCCCACTCCGACAGGATTACTGTCTTCGCCATTCTTTGCCCATGGCTGCCACTCTCCAAGAACCAGAGTACTGTAGTATACATCATATTTATCTTTTAATTCTCCATTCAAGAATACACGGATTCCTTCGAGGGGCATATCCTGTCCTTCTCCGATAGACTGCCCATTTTCATAGATGCCGGACCAACCGGTTCCTGAAATATTTACCTGATACTGAATGGTACCGGTCATCCCTTCCGGTTGATGCTTTAGACAGATCTTAATGCCCGTCGGATAGGCATCATTTCTGCTATGGCGCTGTGCGTCGTTGCTGTAATTTTGAAAACCGCTATCCCTATAATATAAGCTGTAATAGCTCTTTAATCTATGCACATTTTCTCTTGCATAGACGATTTTCCCAAAGAAAAATAGGCCAAGAACACATAAAAGCAAAGATAAAATAATCGGTCTTAATCTATTCCGATATAACGGATACTGTGCTGTTAAGCCGTTCCTTTCCTTTATACTTTCGGATATATTCCGAAGGATTTCTTTTTCTTGTACTCTTCATTTCATTACTCCTTTGTATTATTGTATTGCTTTAACAATCTTTCACTTTTTCAATATGCTTTCTTTTTTCTCCTATTTTTCCCTTTGCCGTTTTCTACTACTGATTTCTTCTATTATCTTCTTCAACTTTCTCGCTCTTCACCCTTCACTCTTCATCCGGCATCATCTTAATCCGAAGCCTTCGATAAAAATCAGTCATACCCTTTATCAGGCACTTAATATTATAGACAAGCTTCCTTCTTTATAGGTTACATCTTTATGTCTATATTCTTTAAGATTCATTTATTTCTTTGCTCCTTATTCTCCTTTTTCATATGTAAATCATTACTGCAACTTTAAAAGCGATGTGTAATCAACGCTAAGGTTTTGAATCCCGGCTTAGCCTCTTGGCTACATAAAAACAGCGTAGCAGTCATAAACTACTACGCTCAAAAAGTCTAACTTTTGGGGGTCACCTCAAAATCTCCCTCTTTTCCAATTCATAACAAATTGTGCTCACAAAGTGTGGAAATCTTTTTTTGAGAAATTTCATAGGAAAACATACAAACTTGTTCATCACACCAAGCTGCAAACCCAATTTTATTTCTTTAAGCTTTTACATCATCATAAAGGTGGCAGTATACAATATGGCCATTCCCCATATCCTTTTTTTCCGGAACCTGTGTCTTACAAATCTCCATACATTCCTTACAGCGAGTATGGAACTTACAGCCGGAAGGCGGATTTGCCGGAGAAGGAATACTTCCTTCCAGAATGATACGGCTCATCTTCGCCTCCGGATCCGGGATCGGAATCGCGGAGAAAAGGGCCTTCGTATAGGGATGAAGCGGATTGGCAAAGAGGTCCTTTGTATCGCCGAACTCCACAATATTTCCAAGATACATAACACCAACCGTATCGGAAATATGCTCCACTACGGAAAGGTCATGGGAGATGAAGAGATAAGTCAGGTTAAATTTCTCCTGTAAATCCTCCAAAAGGTTAATAACCTGTGCCTGAATCGATACGTCAAGAGCAGATACCGGCTCGTCGCAGACTACGAACTCCGGATTCAGTGCCAAAGCTCTTGCAATGCAGATTCTCTGCCTCTGTCCTCCGGAGAACTCGTGTGGATACCTTCCCTTATGGAAGGGCTGCAGACCGCATTCATCCATGATTTTATCGATATATTCTTCATACTCGTTCATCGGAACGAGCTTATGCTCCTTTACTGCTTCTCCGATGATTTCGCCAACCGGAAGTCTCGGAGAAAGAGAGGAGAAGGGATCCTGGAAAATGATCTGCATCTTGGTACGCATTTCATTCATCTCTTTTTTTAGAGATGTCATAGACCTCTCTTCCGTTAAAAAGAACTTGCCCTGCGGTCTTTTCTCCACTAAGACGTAAAATCGTTCTACCCGTTGTAGTCTTTCCGCAACCCGACTCTCCTACAAGCCCCATCGTGGTTCCCCTCTTAATATGGAAGGAGATTCCGTCGATAGCCTTTACCTGCCCGACAACGGTGTTGAAAAAACCTCCCTTAATCGGGAAATATTTTTTTAATCCGTTTACTTCCAGAATATTCTCTTCGTTATGAACAATAGGCGTGAAGTCTTTCATTTCGCTTTTTTCCATCATTTCCTCGATTTCTTCTTTACATTCTCTACAATTGAATTCGAATTACTTCTGTGCTTAACAAAGCATACAGTACCGACTCCCTTACAAAGCAGTTTTGACATAATCAAACATACACAAACAATCTCTCAGCTTTATAGTATCGTTCATTCTGCTTTTGCTTCACAGTTTTCATCATAGAGATAGCAGCTGACTCTGTGTGTCTCGGATAACCAAATCTCACTCGGATACAGTCCGTCACAGCAAGGCTTCCGCTTATCACAACGGTCTCTAAAATAGCAATAGTTTGGCATATTAATCGGGTTTGGCACCTTACCGGGAATGGAATAGAGCTTATCCACTTCTCTTCCAACTACCGGCTTCGAAGCCATGAGGCCGATGGTATAAGGATGTGCAGGATTCGCAAAAATTTCCTTTGCAGTACCGGCTTCCACTACTCGACCGGAGTACATAACCACTACATAATCCGCCATCTCCGCAATGACACCAAGGTCATGGGTAATCAACATGATAGAAGAATTAATCTTATCCTTTAGCCCCCTTAAAAGATCCAGAATCTGCGCCTGAATTGTTACATCAAGGGCTGTGGTCGGCTCATCGGCAATAATCAGCTTCGGATTGCAGGCGAGTGCCATCGCAATCATAACACGCTGCCGCATACCGCCGGATAACTCATGAGGATACATATTGTAGACACCCTCACTGTTAGCTATACCAACCATCTCTAAAAGCTCTATTGTTCTTTTCTTAATCTCTTCTTTCGTCTTATAGATATTCTCGTGGAAGAAAAGTACCTCATCCACCTGGTCTCCAATCTTGAAAACCGGATTCAAGGAGGTCATCGGCTCCTGGAAAATCATGGACATGAAGTTTCCGCGAAGATGCTGCATAACATGCTCCGGAGTCTTCGTAATCTCATAGACCTTTTCCCCTGTATTTAAGCGAATGGAGCCTTCCACAACCTGTCCCTGCGGACGCTGCAAAAGCTGCATGAGAGAAAGACTGGTTACGGATTTACCGCAACCGGACTCTCCTACTACGCCGACCGTTTTTCCTAAAGGAACATCAAAGCTTACGGAGTCCACACTCTTTACGGTTCCCGCATCGGTGAAGAAGAAGGTATGGAGGTTTTCAAACTCTACCGCATTATTCAGATCCTTCATTTCCGTAAGATATTCACTTTCCGGAACATTTCTACGTCTGCGCTTCTTTTCCAGCTTGGATGTGATTGCTTTATTTTCTTTCGATATCCTCCGTGATTCCTTTGCGGAAAGATAACCGTCATTTCTTGCCATAGTTTTTCCTCGATTCTATCGTTTCATCTTCGGGTCAAAGGCATCTCTTAAGCCATCGCCCACCAAGTTGAATGCAAGTACTGTTAAGAGTAAGCAAACTCCGGCCGGAACCCAAATAAATAGATAGTTACTCAGTACATACGTGTTATTTACATCGTTAATGATATTGCCCCAAGAAGCAAAGGGGAACTTTACTCCGAGTCCCAAGAAAGACAGAACCGCCTCTGTCAGGATTACACCGCCAAGACTCATGGTACAAGTTACGATGAGCTGCGGAATGACATTCGGAAGCAAATGTCTAAAAATACGGTGCACCGGCTTAATACCCGTAGCCTCTGTCGCGGTCATGAACTCCTGCTCACGAAGTGTCAAAATCTGTCCGCGGACAAGTCTTGTGATAGACGGCCAACCGAAGAAACCGAGTATAATCATCAAATAAAACATTCGAAGTTTCGGATCCACATGCATCGCATCCATTGCGGCACCGATGATAATATAGATAGGAATCGTCGGAATACAGTAGAATACATCCACTATTCTCATAATCAGATTATCAACCCATCCGCCGAAGTATCCGGAAATTCCGCCCATAATCATACCGATAATCGTCTCAATGATCACTACGACAAAACCGATATAGAGAGATACTCTTCCGCCATACATCAGTCTGGTCAGCATATCCATTCCATTCTTATCGGTTCCGAGAGGATGCGCCTTACTCGGCGCGGAATAGGTGTCATAGACCATCTGCTCTCTGGTTTGTCTGATGTTATATGCTTTTGACGGAGCATCATATTCAATGTTGTATACGGATTCTTTACCGTCAGCATCTTGATAGGTAAAGCTCTTACTGTCCGCTTGAATCTCCGACAGCAATTTCTCTTTGAATTCCTCAGATAGTTTTACGTCACTCATAATCGTATTGATAACGTAACGCCCTGCCGTTGCATACTCCTTCCCGTCTTTTTCCACGGTACCGTCCTCTGCAATGGTATAGTTTGCGCCGTCCAAACTAAAGGAACTTTCTTTATTGCTATACGCCTTTAAGATATTTAACTGCTCGGCAAAGCTCGGTGTTTCTGCACCGGTCGCTGTCACTAAGTCAATAGCGGCAAATGCAACAGGGTCCGAAGTGCCTTTTACACTTATAATATAGAAGTCTTTTCCCGCTTCTTCATAGGTAAATTCTTTATCCCCCGCCTTAAACTCGGTCTCTTTCTTTCCTCTTGCCAAGACAAACTGCGCCTGTGCCAGTGCCGGAAAAAGCATCCTTTTTCAGCCTGCTGATAACGAAGTTCCGTATTCACCTTTACACCGGCATACTTCTGGCTCTGCACATCCTTTCGATAAAAGAGCTGGGACTCCTTATAAGGAGAAATCGCGCCGCCCAGAAAGGAAAAATAAAAAAACATGGCAAGCAAAAACCACCATTCCAAGTACGGCAATGCTGTTTCTGAAGAAACGCTTGGCTACCATCGCACCTGGAGAAAGGGTCTTAACACGTCGATCATCATTCAGGGAATATTCAGCATTTGTATCCTCTTGTTCCTTTTCTGCAGTAGAGTCCTCTATCCTGCTATCCGAAGCAACAGCTTCTTCCACTCTTTGTTCTACTACAGCCTTTTCCGTCATGGTATTTTTCTTCTACCGTATTTTCCGGCACGGCATTTTCTACTACTGTATTTTTTTCCATCTCAGACATCTTTACCCCCCTTCCTACGCAATACGAACACGCGGGTCAACTACCGCATATAAAATATCGGTGATTAAGTTACCGATCAGAGTCAATGCGGCAATAAATACTAGGTAAAACATGGAGAACGGAATATCCCCGGAAATCATGGCTTGGTAAGAAATATAACCAATGCCGGGAATAGAGAAAAGCTGCTCTGTAATCATCGCTCCGGAAAAAAGAGCCGGAAGGGAAGTTCCCCAGATGGTTACTAAGGTAATCAAGGTATTTCTAAAAGCATGATGATACACAACACGACGCTCGGAAAGTCCCTTCGCTCTTGCCGTACGAATGTAATCGGAACTTAAAACCTCGAGCATATTTGTTCTGATATATCGCATATATCCACCGATACTCGCAATCAATAGGGTAATAATCGGAAGCACAAGGTGCAGGGGCAATATCCCTCTCTTTCCCATAGGGGAAAGGAAATCATAATTTCTGCCCACCAGCCCGTTTAAATCAAACCAGCCCAGTTTAACGGAAAAAATAAGTTTCAGTAAAGATGCCGTAAAAAAGGTGGGAAGAGAGATTCCCGCCAGAGCAACGACAGAAATAGCATTGTCTGCTGCAGAATACTGCTTTGTAGCTGCAATGATTCCGAGAGGAATCGAAATCAGCATCTCGAGAACCATCACAATAAGGCCCATCCAGAAGGAAACGCCCACTACCTCCGCAAACTTCTGGGTTACCGGAACAGTATACTTCCAGCTGTCTCCGAAGTCTCCGCGAATAGCCTTGGAAAGCCACGCAAAGAAGCCCGGAACAATCCCCTTATCCATTCCGTAGGTTGCTTCGAGCTGCTGCATCCACTCCTCAAAGGTCTTGGAACCCGGCTGCTGTGACTTCTGTCTGGCAATCTGCTCCAAATAAGAGGTAGGAAGACTTCTCATCAAAATATAAAGTAAAAAGGCCACGATGAATAAAATCAACACAGACCACAATAATCGTTTGATAATATACTTTTTCACTACAAACCTGCTCTTCCAAATGGCGGTAAAAGCCCGCATTATATCTGCTCAGTATCAGGGAAAAAAACCGCATTCCTTTTTCTTCAGGAACGCGGTTAAAGCCCGAAACAAGATTTACGTACAAAACTAAGTTTTGTTCATTTTACTTCGACAGCTGTAAATTCTGAATCTCAAAATACCACTTATAGAAGGATGTCATATCCGGTGTAATGGTATCCACATTGATTCTCTCCGAGGAGAAAGTAGTCACTTCCTGTCTCTGGTAAATGGGAACTTCACAAGCCCAGTCAATGATGTTATCTAAGCAAGCCTTATACATGGTCTTACGATACTCCTGGTCAGTTGACTCTCTTGCCTGTAAAATCATCTCATCGAGCTTCGGATCTTCAATCTGATACATATAGTTGGATCCGCCGGGCTCTTTTCCGCCGTTTGCAATGTCGGAATAGTAAATCTGGAACATATCGGGATCCGGTGTAGCCTGCCATGCAGCACACCACATCTCAGCCTGCTTAGCCTGTAACTTGTTCCACATATCGGAAGAGTTGGAGAGGTCGTTTACAGTAAGGGTCATGCCGATATCAGCAAGGGCCTTCTTTGCCTCGGTTAAAATCATGAAGGAGGGATGGTCACCGTTTCCGCCACCGCCAATCATAACCTCATATTCCATCTTTGCGCCTGCCGGTGCTGCAGTAATCTTTCCGTTTTCTACAGTGTAGCCTGCCGCCTCGAAGAATCCGAGTGCCGCCTGCTTCGCTGCTGCGTACTTATCTTCATCCTTCATATCGGAGGTATAAATCGGGTTCCCCTGAGCATCCTTGGAGAAGGCAATCTCATAGCCGTCATCGGTAGGCTGCGGAGCCGCCCAGGAGGTGTTGCTGATCGGGTAGTTGATTACACTTGCTCTATCTCCGTAATAAGTACTGATGGCAAGATCTCTATATGCAGAGAAAATGGTTGCAAACGCACGACGGAGGTTCTTCGATGCATCGCTTCCCGGTTCCTTATTAACAGAAACATTGTGGGTGTTGATACCGATATAGCCATATCCTAAAGCATCTACCGCTACTGTATGAACCTTATCTCCGGAAAGCTCTCCGTTACTGTTTGCCTTCTTGATGGCATCTGCCACTTCTGTCGTGAAAGAAGGTGCTGCAATATCCACTGTACCCGCCAAAATGGAGTTCAGTCTGTCCGCCTCACTTACGTAATTAACTCTAAAGTTCTTTACCTTCGGTGCACCGTCGAAGTATTTGTCATTTGCAGTAAAAGAAACTACACCGTTCTCATACTTTTCAAAAATATAAGTACCTGCACCAAGCGGCTTGGATGTCTTCTCCCTTATAGAAGAAAGATCGCCCTTCGGGAAGCCGAACTGATTCTTATCATAGTCGAACTTTGCCTTATCACCATAGTAATGAAGAGGTGCCACAAGAATAGCCAACTGATAAATCATCTGCGCATCAACCTTGGTAGCCACAATACGAAGCGTATTCTCTCCGGTCTTCTGGATACCGCTGATATTCGGAGCGGACTCACCGGTCTCTACGCCGACAGCATAGTCCTTGTAGCTTGGCATAAGTTCCGCAAACTGGGTTCCGGCGCTCTCTGCCGCACTCATCTTTGTTACGCTTCCGTCATACTTCTCGAGCATAGCATTAAAGAAGTCCATAGCCGTAGCATCATCCTTTAAGCCTTCATAGCCGTAGTTTGCCGCACAAGCCGCAATGGAATCGCCTTCCTTGTTCAGTCCGTTTGCTACACAAAGGTCTACGATTTCCTTTACAAAAGCATCAACCGCGGTCTTATAGTCCGCCCAGAAGGTCTTCTGCTGCTCTTCCGTCCACTTGGAGAAGTCGGTATTCTCTTCTCCTGCCGCAAGAATAAGATTAAAAAGTGTATCTACACCGCTTCTGTATTCCTTCATACCTTGAATCGGAGTAGAGAAAACGGTAGCATTTCCGTCATAGGTGGGGTCTGACAGTACGTAGAAAGAGAAGATAACATCATCTACAGTAAGAGGCTCTCCGTCGGAGAAAGTCACGCCGTCCTTCATCTTAATATCATAGTAAACGGTTCCGTCAGCGTTTTCTGTAACTTCAAGGTCTGCAATACCGTTGTAGGTATATTCCTGTCCGTTATACTCCCTCTTTTCGCCTTCGATGCCCTTGTAAACAATAGCACCGTTTCTATCCGTCGGAAACAATGGGACATTGACAATGTTGGTAATGTCCTGATCCGGAACGGTATCTGCAAAGAACGGAGAGAACTTTTGCGTTAAAGTCGTCCGAAGCATATACCATAGCCTTTGGAATCTCCGGAAGCCTCGGTTGTGGTGTTTCCGGTCTGATCGTCTCCTTCTTTTCCGCTGTACCCTGGGAACAGCTTGCAAGAAGAGAAGCTGCCATCACTGCCGCAAGTAAGGAAGCGATGACTTTTTTTGTTCTTTTTCATACTACAATCTCCCTTCTGAAAAATGAAACGCTTTAGAATCTTTCTCCATTTAGACAAGATATCATGCGTCTTGTACACAACATCCATTAAAGAATGAAAGCGAAATATTTGAACCATTATAAAGTAAAAATAAATTTTTCACAATCTCCAATTGCAAATTACTTGCTTTGTTTTTAAGTAAAAACCTCGGGAACACGCGAAAAAACCCATCTGGACTAAAAGAATTACGCCTTCTATCAAAAAATTTTTATCCTCTTTTTGCAAGGAGCAAATAGAGGATTTCTATAAATACAAAGGAAATCCCGAGGAAGCAAGAAATCGCCGCCCTTCCGATCAGACCTTGAAAAATATTTCCTGTAGCTTCCTCCATCTATTGCATGCTCTACCACAGAACCATCTTCTCTATGCAGTGTTTTCCCCTTTGACTCATAGAAAAGCTTCCCAGGCAGACTGCGCTAAGAAGCACCGCAATGGCTTCCAAGGCATAGGGAATCATCAGATATGCCGTTCGAGAAAGACCTGCCTTAGGGAAGAAGCCGGGAAGGAGCATCAGAGGAATCATAGGAAGGAAAAAGAGAACGAGTAATCTATTCTCCTTTTTCCTTTCTTCCGGACTTCTCTCATCACGATAGATCTTCTTTCGTTCCGCTATGGCTTCCTTGGAAAGAACACCGCCCCTATCATAGGGGGATTGAAACATCCCCATTATTCTATCCCCGTAAGGTCATAGTCGGAAAGGTACTTGGCCGCCGTTTCGCAGATTCCTCTTAAGCAGCTTTCCTCAAAGGGGCTCTCCATGCCGGCATTCTTCAACAGCTCTGTAAATACGACCGAACCGCCCTGTTTGGTGTAATCCATATAGTGTTTCCAAGCATCCTTCTGATCCTTCTGAATCTTATTCCAGAACTCCAGTGCCACAGTCTGGGCAAGGCAGTAATCAATATAGTAGAAAGGCATGGAGTAGATATGATGCTGTCTCTGCCATCCCTCTCCCTCACTATAGAACGGAATCTCTCCGTCGAGCTTTAACCACGGCTGATAAATCTGCACCAGCTTTTTCCACTCGGCGTGTCTCTCTGTTGGACTCAAATCCGGATTCTCATAGACGATATGCTGAAAATGGTCCACCATGGTGCCGTACGGGATAAAGGTTAAAGCCCCTGCAAGGTGAGAATAATTGTACTTCCTTGCATCCTTTCCAAAGAACGCTTCCGAAAAAGCCTCTCCAAAAAATTCCATAGACATGGAATGCACTTCACAGGCTTCCATTCCCGGCCATATCGTCGCAAAGGGAACACGGTCCCGATTCAAATAAGCCGCAAAAGCATGTCCGGCCTCATGCGTTATGACATCAATATCGTGCATGGTGCCATTAAAGTTCGCAAAAATGAAAGGTGTCTTATAATCCGGGATTGATGTGCAATAGCCGCCCCCTGCTTTCCCTTTGTGGAAAGCAGGTCCATCAGCTCATCCTGAATCATATGATTAAAGAACTCGGAAGTTTCCGGAGAAAGCCAATCATAAAACTTCTTTCCGGCTGCAACAATTTCATCCGGCGTTCCCGCAGGCTTCGGATTTCCGGAGCGAAACTCCATTGCCGCATCCGAAAAACTCAAGGGATAAGACTTCCCGAGTCTCTTCGCCTGCTTTTCATAAACCTTTGCCGCAAGCGGAACAAGATATTTCTGTACCGCCTCACGGAACTTTTCTACATCTTTTTTGTCATAGCAGTTTCTCTGCATCCGGTAGTATCCAAGCTCTGTAAAATCCTTGTATCCAAGCTTCTTTCCCATCTTGCTGCGAAGTGCTACGAGTTCGTCATAGAGGCTGTCTAGCTCCTTTTGATTCTCCTTATACCACTGCCCCTCCGCCTTCCATGCGGAAAGTCTTCTGCTATCGTCCTTATCATTCTTAAAGGGAGAGATTTGGGAAATGGTATAGCTTTTTCCCTCAAATGGAATCTGTGCACTCGCAAGAAGTTTCTCGTAGGCGGTAACCAGTTCATTTTCCTTCTGTAAATCCGGAATGATTTCCGGAGAAAAAGTCTTTAAATCCATCTCGGCATTGGTAAAGACGATACTTCCATATTTCTTTTCAAAATCCTTCTTAAAAGGAGAAAGAAGCAAAGTCTTAATCCATTCCTGCTTATACTCCTGAATCTTCGGAGCCGCATTGTTCCAATAGTTCTCTTCTTCGTCATAGAACCGGTCTTCCGTATTGATGGAGTGACGTATATGGGTAAGATTCGCCATGGTTTCAATATGTTTCTGCAAGTTTTCGTTCTTTATAAACGTCGCATCCGCATCGGAAAAGTTCTTCGCATCTTTAAGCTCTTTTATGAGCGCTGTTGCCTCTTCCTCTATCTTTTCTACGGAAATGCGTTCATATTGCATATCTTTAAATTTCATCTTTATCCTCCCTATATCTTTACTATTGATTCTTCCCCAAAAGTACATCCATTCCAGTACATCCATTCTATTAAAAGCGCATACACTCCGATAATAAGACCATTTTTTAGGAAGGTCAAGAAAGTCTTGTAAAAGAAAAAAGCTCCGCCGGGCGAAGGGCGAAGCTCTTTTTTGCTTCCGCAGAATTTCGTTTATGCATTGAACTTGGAAATCCCGAGAGGCATGGTATGAAAATGTAGAAGATCTTACTTCTTGGTAAGGTACTTTCTAATATCGAGAGATGCCGCAATAAAGATAACAATACCGATGGCGATGTACTGCGCATTGGGGCTTACACCAAGGTATTGTAATGCGGTCTTTAAAAGTTCCAAAACTGCCACACCGATAAAGGCACTGGATACCTTGCCTCGTCCTCCAGTTACGGATACACCGCCGAGGGCGCAAGCTGCGATAGCCTCCATCTCATAGCCGAGACCGGTATTTACCGAAGCACCGCCGGCTTTTGCACCAAGCATATAGCCTGCCATTCCGTAGAATGCGGCAGCCTTTGCATAAATCATAACGAGAGTCATGTTAACGGGTACACCGGCAACCTCAGCAGCCTGTGCATTTCCACCGATAGCATACATGTATTTTCCGTGACGAGTCATGTTAAAGATGAACCAAGTGATACCTGCCATAAGGAGAGCCATCCAGATCAAGAAGCTTAAGCCCAGGAATTTTCCGGTAGAGAAGATGGTGTAGGACTCAACATATCCACCGAGCGGAGTTGCGTTCGTGAACAACAGTCCTAAACCGTAGATGATTTCCATCATAGCCAGAGTGGCAATGAAAGGCGGTACGGAGAGATAAGCGATGAACCAACCGGTTACCATTCCGAAAATCGCGCAAACCACCATAACAAGCAGTAAAACCACGAAAGGATTTAATGGAGTAATCTTTTAAAAGGAAGCCGTTTCCAAGGGAAGCCCAAGGCTCCTGCTGGAAGAATCTTCCGGAGTAACCCACCTTCTGCAGTAAGGTACCGGCAAGGCAAGCACCGAAACCAATCATACGACCTGCGGAAAGGTCACAACCTGCCGTAATAACGCAACCTGCAATACCGAGTGCAATAACCAGACGATAGGACATATTGGCAAGCAGGTTCATGCCGTTATCCGGAGTCAAAAAAAGTTCTTTGTGGTCAGTCCTGTATAGATTACCAGGATAAACATAACGATAATGACACCGTTATTGATTAAAAAATCTGTAATTTTTTGTTTTTGTGTCTTTTGCATTTTCCCTCTCCCCTAGAACATAGTTGCAAAGTTCATGACATTTTCCTGTGTCATTTCTTCCTTATTATTAAGCTCACCTGTGAGCTTTCCGTTACACATTACGCAGATTCTGTCCGCCATACCGAGAAGCTCGGGCATCTCGGAAGAAATCATGATGATGGCCTTACCCTGTTTTGCAAGTTCTTCCATAATCTCATAGATTTCATGCTTTGCACCGATGTCGATTCCTCGAGTCGGTTCATCCATAATCAGGATATCCGGATCCTTTGCAAGCCATCTGGAAATAATAACCTTCTGCTGGTTTCCTCCGGAGAGATTCCCAATCTGTTCCTTCATGCTAGGCGTCTTAATGGACAACCTTTTAATATTCTCATCCACGATCTTATTGATGGACGGATGATCCAGCATCACTCCGGCTCTTAAGTATTTGTTATAAATGGAAACACCGACATTGTCCTTTATAGAAAGGCAGCCGAAGATTCCGTTTCCTCTACGGTCCTCAGTAATCATACCGATACCCGCTTCCATCGCATCCTTCGGTCTTTTGATGCTGACTTCCTTTCCGTGCACCTTCACCTTACCCTTAGTAATATGGCGAATACCGAAGATTCCCTCCATAAGCTCCGTTCTCTGCGCTCCGACAAGACCGCCGAAGCCGAGGATTTCTCCCTTTCTTATGGAAAAGCTTACACCGCGGAAGGATTTCTCATGGATAGAGGTATAATCCTCTACTTCCATGATAGTATCCCCAATTTCGTGGTGGTGCTCCGGATAAATATTACTTAACTCACGCCCTACCATCCTTGCGATGATTTGTTCGGTTGTCATATCGTCTGCGCGCCAGGTTCCTACATAGGTACCGTCTCGCATGATGGTAATGTCATCGGAAATTCTCTTGATTTCATCCATCTTATGGGAAATATAAATCATGGATACGCCTTTTTTCTTTAAGTCTCCCATAACCTTAAAGAGGAACTCCACTTCCTTATCGGAAAGAGAAGAGGTCGGCTCGTCGAAGATAATTACCTTCGCATCATGAGAAACCGCCTTGGCAATCTCCACCATCTGCATCTGTCCGATGGAGAGAGAAGAAAGGGGTGCCTTTACATTGTAATCCAAGCCAAGCTCCGACAACCACTTCTCGGTTTCCTTATGCATCTTATTATGGTCAATGACCTGTAGAGGGCCGAGCTTATGCACCGGAAATCTTCCAAGATACATATTTTCTGCGACGGAACGGGCAAGCACAGGCTGTAACTCCTGATGCACCATTGCCACTCCGTGCTCCATAGCCTCATCCGGGTTGTTGATTTCTACTTTTTCTCCGTCCAGAAGAATTTCTCCCTGATCCATCTTGTAAATGCCGAAAAGGCACTTCATCAAAGTAGATTTTCCTGCACCGTTTTCCCCCATGAGGGCATGAACAGTTCCCGGACGGACAGAAAGCTGTACATTATCCAGCGCTTTAACACCCGGAAATGATTTTGATACATTTTTCATTTCCAACTTAAAATCTGCCATCTAGTCCTCCATTTCAATAGTCTACCTCTGATGGTTGTCCATCT
>BNJT01002591.1_pt1 | contig 119473 bp, 116 predicted proteins | sample 8540491 | NCBI WGS metagenome assembly BNJT01 (sample SAMD00202455, study PRJDB9452) | human saliva metagenome | host: Homo sapiens | reverse complement strand
TTCTTTGAGATTGGAGCCAGTATGAAAAATCCATAAAACTGTGAATCCTGTTGCCTATGAAAACATTCTTATTACCCAAGGTGAAAAGCACCTCATCGTCGTCGACCCTGGTAGCCATTGGAAAGTCATTCGTCAGACCATCGAGAACATCAATAAATCGATTTGTGCTATTCTCTTGACCCATGCCCATTATGACCATCACTCATGAGTCTGGACTTGGTTCTGCAAGACTTTTGGCAATCCTCCGGTCTATATCGCGAGAGTGAGGCCAGCTGGCTCATTCCGCCTGCTCGATAATCTCTCTGGGCTTCTCGCCACGATGTATGGCTGATGTAATCGCAAAACCGGCTGAGCACAACTTTCGTCTTTCATGAGGAATATCAAATTGAAGAGTTCCGCTTTACTGTCTTGCCAACACCATAGGTCACTCTATCGGTGGTGTATCTATCGTCTTTCCTGATGCTCACCTAGTCCTAACAGGAGATGCCCTATTCCGAGAAACAATCGGACGGACAGATCTTCCAACTGGTAGTACGGAGCAGCTTCTCCATAGTATCAAGACCCAACTCTTCACCCTACCAAACTACGATGTTTATCCAGGACATGGTCCGGTTACTACTATTGCTCACGAAAAGACCTTTAATCCTTTTTCTAGCAATCGAAAAGAGGCTGGGTAAAAAGTCTAACCTTAAGTCATAACCACCCGTGAAAACGGGTGGCTTGTACACCGGCTATAAGCCGTTTCTCTCCAGCGGCGTCTAAAGACGCTCGCTGAACTTCGTTCAGGTCGTGCTATATTACTTGACTAATGCCCGTCACAACGGGCTTTTACCTTGTTCTAAATCCGCCATCAGAAAACGGATCTTCATATTCTTTTATACTCAGCTTATCGAGTGCAATGTCATTCTTTTCCTGCTCGCGAATATATTTAGCTACGATCTTTTCGTCTAGTCCAACGGTACTTACATAGTATCCCCTAGCCCAGAACTTTCGATTTCCATACTTATATTTTAAATTAGCGTGCTTATCAAATATCATCAATGCACTTTTACTCTTGAGATACCCCATAAAATCGGAAATCGAAAGTTTGGGAGGTATCAGTACAAGCAGGTGTACATGGTCTGGCATCATATGACCTTCGATAATCTCCACGCCACGACAACAGCATAGATGTTTAATAATATCTATCAAATCCGACCTGACTTTGTAATATATCGCCTTACGGCGATACTTAGGTGTAAAAACTATATGATATTTGCACATCCATTTGGTATGTGATAAACTGTAACTGGTTTTAGCCATTTATTTTTCCTCCTTTATCTAACCCTGAGACAATTAGATTATACTTGGAAAAATAAATGGAAGCTAGAAGTTTTGTCAGCCACCAGCATAGTTGGTGGTTTTCTGTTTTCTCTACGAGAAAAACTGCTTGAAGTCATAATATAAAAAGCGAACAAAACAGGTTATCTGACACCGTGAATACTGTCTTGTTCGGGCTTTTGTCTAATCTACTCGATTTTTAAAATTTATCATAAAGAATTCCTAAAATCAAAAATCTTCTTGTCCCAAACTCTTTGTAGCTTCAATCTCAGTCAATACTTGCTCGGTAGAATCTATATTGACTAGAAAAATCATTCTAAACTAATTAGCTGGATTCAATCTCTTTCCAATCAATGTTAGACAAAATCAAGCTTTTCAGAAGAGATATCTAAAACTTGCTCTGCTTTTTCATTACCACCGATTTGAATAGTTGCTTCTTTAATCTTCAGTACTCTAGTTTTTATCAAACGAATATAGAGCTAGATTCATTTCTGGACGAGTTGACTGCCAGTCCGCATAAGAGACTTGACCATTTTCGTAAATAACAAAGCCTGAGCGAAAACCACCCGCAGAAGCTACATAAGCTGTGTGAAGTAAGCTTGGTTTTTGATTGTCCAAATAGTAAATGGCTGAAACAAATTTTTCATCCCCAATAAGCAACTCATCTTGCCCATCCTTATTCAAATCAAGAAGAGCATATTTAAAGTCTGATGCATTTTGATAATCCATTCGTGAAAGGATCAGACCATATTCCTCTGAAGCAATCTTGTGTTGTTTATTTTCCTCGTATAAATCTTCTCTATTTCCTTGATGTGAAAGCTCTGTATAGTGATTGTAGCGTTCAATCACTTCTTTATACAAATCTGGTCCAGCCTCCTTCTTATTTTCAGCAGTTGATTGTGACGCCTTGGTTGACGAGTCACTTGTATTTCCAGTCTTTGCTTCTGTTGATGTACTAGTCTTATCGTCTCTAGAAACAGATGATAGTGCAGATGAAGGCTCTGTATTGCTATTATTCTTATTGAGATCACAAGATGCTAAAACAAAACTAGTAAGAATAGCTGAAAGCATCATTAAAAATTTCTTCATGTTAACCTCTTTAGCCCATCCTTTGCAAATTTACAGATTTTACCATTAGATTCGATTCATCACCAACTAATCACGCGCTCTTCTGGTGAACGCCACATACCGTCTCCTTCTTTGACATCATAGGTTGTAAAGAAATCATCGAAGTTTGGTACTTGTACATTGACACGGAGTTTGGCTGGTGCGTGCACATCGACGCTAGCCAAAGAGTTTCATAAATTCTGGACGGCCTTTCATGCGCCAGATGCGACCAAAGTTGTAGAAGAATTCTTCTGCTGAGAAGTCTGGTTCTCTCTTAGCTGCTTCAAGCGCTGCAGCGATTCCTCCCAAGTCAGCCACGTTTTCTGATACAGTCAATTTACCGTTAATGGTTGCTCCATAAGAATCCTGTCCATCAAATTGGTCAATAACTTTTTGTGTTTTCTCCTTGAAGGCAGCATAGTCGCTCTCTGTCCACCAATCCTTGAGGCTACCATTTTTCATCAAAGGATGCTCCGTTGGTATCAAAGGCATGGGAAATTTCGTGGGCAATAACTGCACCAATACCACCGTAGTTAGCAGAAGATGACTGATGCAAGTCATAGAAAGGTGCCTGTAAAATAGCCGCTGGGAAGACAATCAGGTTCTTCTGTGGATTGTAGTAAGCATTGACCATATGAGCAGGCATGCCCCACTCCTTGTAGTCTACAGGCTGGTTCCACTTGCTCCAACTGTGTTTGATTTCCACACGCGCAAAGGCTAGAGCATTGTCAAAAAGACTAGCATTTTCATTTACTACTTTGTCCTTATAGCGTTCTGGCAATTCTTCTGGGTAACCGATATAAGGCTTGATGACATTGAGTTTGACAATGGCCTTGTCACGAGTTTCAGGAGTCAGCCAGTCATTCTTGGCCAAGCGTTCCTTATAGACATCAATCATGGTTGCCACTTTTTTCTCTACGTCTGCCTTGGCTTCTGGGGAGAATTTTTCATGGGCATACCAGAGACCCAAGGCTTGTTTGAATGGACCTTGTGCTAGCTGGTAGGCTGCCTTGACCTTGTCTTTGGCTTCTGGAACTCCAGAAAGCGCACGGCTGTAGGCACCTGACAAGACACGGATTTCTTCTGTTAAATAGCTGGTTGAAAGATTCACAACACTTAAAATTAAGGTTGCCTTGAGGAGAGGCCAAGCTTCTTCACTATAGAATTGGTCTGCTGCTTGCCAGAAACGTTCCTCGTCTACAATAACCTTGTCTGGTACTTGTCCAAGAACAGCTTGGAAGAAGTCATCCAAAGGTAGGGCAGGCGCAAATTTCTTGAAATCTTCATAAGCATATGGATGGTAGAGTTTGGCATATTCTGAACTTTCTTCATTAGAGAGCACCACTGCCGCAACTCGACGGTCCAATTCTAGTCTTTTCTCTAGCAAGTCTTCAATTTCTTCATCAGAGAAATCATAAGCCTTGAGGAGATTTGCGCTGGTTTCTTTCCAAAGAGTCAAGAGCTCTTCGCGTTGAGGATGGTCTTCTGCATAGTAGGTCGTATCTGGCAGGATCGTGCTTGGAGCGCTAGCCCATAAAACGTTGATTCTGGCATCCATAAAGTCTGGCGATACACCAAAAGGAAGGAAGTTTGGTTTTCCTGCAAGTTCAAACTCTGCTAGTCTAGCTGTAAAATCTGCAAAAGTCTCCAATTCTTGGAATTCTTTAAGAAGTGGTAAGACAGGTGTGATACCGTCAGCTTCTCTCTTGTCAAAATCACGAACTAGGCGGTGGTATTTGACAAAGTTTGCCAAGATAGCATCCTCAGGCACCTCTTCTCCTGCCAACCACTTGTCTGTTGTCGCCAGCATCAGGTCTTCAATTTCCTGGTCTAAATCAACAAAACCTCCCGTTTGAGACTTATCTGCTGGAATTTCAGCTGTCTGTTGCCATTCTCCATTGATTGCATCATAAAAATCATCTTGATAACGTGTCATCTTGTTCTCGCTTTCATTTGTACTTGTTTTTAGCTTAACAAAAATTAACTGGGAATGCAATTAAAAATGAACTTTCTCTTTCCATCATTTTTCAGTTATTATTTTAATTTTTTTAAAAATTAACTTGACTTAATTTTTTTTTTAATGTATATTAAGAGGCAGGAGGAATACAAGTTTATGATACGTATCGAAAACCTCAGTGTCTCCTACAAAGAAACGTTGGCACTTAAGGATATTTCACTAGTGCTCCACGGACCAACAATTACCGGTATCATTGGCCCAAACGGCGCTGGGAAATCAACACTAGTAAAAGGGATGCTGGGAATTATCCCACATCAAGGTCAGGCATTTCTCGATGACAAGGAAGTTAAAAAATCCTTACACCGAATCGCCTATGTCGAACAAAAAATCAATATCGACTACAACTTTCCCATCAAGGTCAAGGAATGTGTCTCGTTAGGACTCTTTCCCTCTATCCCTCTCTTTCGAAGTTTAAAGGCTAAACATTGGAAGAAAGTGCAAGAAGCCCTTGAAATCGTCGGTCTAGCTGACTATGCTGAACGGCAAATCAGTCAACTGTCTGGAGGTCAATTCCAGCGGGTCTTGATTGCCAGATGTTTGGTACAGGAAGCCGACTATATCCTCTTGGATGAACCCTTTGTTGGGATTGACTCTGTCAGTGAGGAAATCATCATGAATACGCTGAGAGATCTGAAAAAAGCTGGGAAGACGGTTCTCATCGTCCACCACGACCTCAGCAAGGTTCCCCACTACTTCGATCAAGTCTTGCTTGTCAATCGAGAAGTGATTGCCTTTGGTCCAACCAAAGAAACCTTTACCGAAGCCAATCTCAAAGAAGCTTACGGTAATCGACTCTTTTTCAATGGAGGTGACCTATGATTGCAGAATTTATCGATGGATTGCAAAAATTCCATTTCTTACAAAATGCCTTGATAACAGCCATTGTCGTCGGGGTCGTAGCTGGAGCTGTGGGATGTTTCATCATTCTACGCGGGATGTCACTCATGGGAGATGCCATTTCACATGCTGTCTTGCCAGGTGTAGCCCTCTCCTTTCATCTTGGGCGTTGACTTCTTTATCGGAGCCATTGTCTTTGGATTGCTAGCTGCCATCATCATTACCTACATCAAGGGGAAACTCGATTATCAAAAAGCGATACCGCCATCGGCATTACCTTTTCTTCTTTCTTAGCCCTCGGTATCATCTTGATTAGTGTCGCTAAAAAGTTCAACTGACCTTTTTCCATATCCTTTTTTGGTAATATCCTGGCCGTCCAAGATACGGATATGTTTATTACTATAGGGGTAGGGGGCAGCCATTCTCTTGTTAATCTGGATTTTCTTCAAGCAACTCTTGATAACTTCCTTTGATGAACTCTTGGCTAAAGCCATGGGAATGCCTGTCAATTTCTATCACTACCTTCTCATGGTACTCCTGACTCTCGTGTCTGTGACAGCCATGCAAAGTGTCGGAACTATCCTGATTGTAGCCATGCTGATTACCCCAGCTGCAACTGCTTATCTTTATGCTAATAGCCTGAAAAAGTATGATTTTTCCTTTCCTCAACCTTTGGAGCGATAGCTTCAGTTTTGGGACTCTTTATCGGTTATAGCTTTAACGTTGCGGCAGGTTCTAGTATCGTGCTTACAGCTGCTAGTTTCTTTCTCATTAGCTTCTTTATCGCTCCAAAACAACGATATTTGAAACTGAAAAATAAACATTTGTTAAAATAAGGGGCAAAACCCCAATAAATTGGAGGATCTAATGAAAAAATTAGGTGCATTGCTTGTTCTTTTTCTTGCTATCATTGGATTAGCTGCCTGTGCTAGCGGAAAAAGACCACAGCATCTGAAACAAAAACCTTCAAGGTTGTAACCTTCTCTATCATCGCTGATATTACTAAAAATATCGCGGAACGGGTCAGTCTTCATAGTATCGTGCCTGTGGACAAGATCCACACAGTACAATACTACCAGAAGACGTCGAAAACTATGAAATAAACTTAATTTTCTACAATGGTATCAACCTTGAAACAGGTGGAAATGCCTGGTTTACAAAATTAGTTGAGAATGCTAAGAAAACTGAAAACAAAGACTACTTTGCAGTTAGTGAAGGCGTTGATGTCATCTACCTAGAAGGGGAAAATGAAAAAGGGAAAGAAGACCCATGCTTGGCTCAACCTAGAAAACGGGATTGTTGCGCAAAACATTTGCTAAGCAACTCATCGCTAAAGACCTAACAACAAGAATTCTACGAAAAAAATCTCAAAGAATACACTGAAAAACTAGACAAGCGACAAGGAAGCCAAAGAGAAATTTAACGCTATTGATGCGGACAAGAAACTCATCGTAACCAGCGAAGGATGCTTCAACTACTTCTCTAAAGCTTACGGTGTCCCAAGTGCTTACATCTGGGAAATCAATACTGAAGAAGAAGGAACACCTGACCAAATCAAGACTTTGGTTGAAAAACTTCGCCAAATGAAAGTTCCATCACTATTTGTTGAATCCAGTGTCGATGACCGTCCAATGAAATGTTTGTCAATTGATACTGTTTGGTGGTGCAGTTAATGTTTTGTATCATTGAACAAAGATTATCAGCATGGCTTCATTAAATCAACATTTGCTGTGGTATCTATGGACTGATTCATGGTTTATTAATATATCATAGTTGGATATGGACTTCAAATAGTCCATTCCTTCAATTAATAAATTCATTCTCAAGCTATAAAACAATCAATACAGTTTGTATCAGAACTTTATCGTAAACATCGTCTGATTGAGGTTTTTCTGGTCCACCATCTAGACTATACCAGTGACCAAATTCATGAGGAAGCTGAGGTATTAGAACATACCGTTTCAGACTTTTTTGTGGAGAGATTAGAAAGTATGCTAGGTTTCCCAAAAACTTGCCCTCACGGTGGTACCATTCCTGCTAAAGGAGAGCTTTTGGTTGAAATCAACAACCTACCACTATCAGAAACCAAAGAAGCTGGAACCTATCTCCTGACTCGGGTTCACGATAGTTTTGATCTCCTAAAATATCTGGAAAAACATGCCATCAATATCGGAGACAAACTCCAAGTTCAACAGTTTGATGACTTTTCTAATACCTTTACTTTGATTCACAACAATGAAGAACTCTTGGTAAGTCTAGAAATCGCCAAACAGCTCTATGTTGAAAAAATGAACTAAATACGTCACAAAAAAACCAAGCTAACAAGCTTGGTTTTTCTTATCTATTTTTTGTATCAAGGATGATGGTTACCGGCCCATCATTGACCAGTTCTACCTGCATATCTGCTCCAAAGACACCTGTTTCAACAGGAACCTCTTTGGCTAGTTCCTGGTTAAAATCTTGATAGAAGGCCTCAGCCATATCTGGTTTAGCGGCGCCTGTAAAGGCTGGACGATTGCCTTTTTGGTATCGGCAAACAGAGTAAACTGAGAGATGGAGAGGATTTCTCCTTGGATATCCTTGACAGATAGGTTCATCTTGCCTTCGTCATCTGAAAAGATCCGCATATTGACCAGTTTTCTGACTGCATACTCCAAATCCTCTTGCTGATCCTCAGGTCCAACACCCACTAAGAGCAAGAGTCCTTGTTTGATTTGACCATGAATCTGCCCCTCAATAGAAACCTGAGCTTGCTTGACTCGCTGAACGATGATTTTCATAGAAATCCTTTCTGACTGTATCGAGCATACTTAACCATTGGTCCGTTTGACTGAGTACACTTCTGGTACACTCTTAATCTTATCAACCACAGTTGTCAACATTGAAAGGTTAGAAATTCCAAAGGATACATGGATATTGGCAAATTTCATATCCTTGGTTGGTTGGGCATTAACCGACGAGATATTCTTAGTTGTGTTTGATAGGACTTGCAAGATATCATTCAAAAGACCAGAACGGTTGAGTCCATAGATATCGATATGAGCCATATATTCCTTGGTTGAGAATTGGTCTTCCCATTCAACATCTAGCAGACGTTGCTCATAGTTTTCCTGTGAACGAAGGTTCATGCAGTCCACACGGTGGATGGCTACTCCGCGACCTTTGGTAATATAACCAACGATATCATCACCCGGAACAGGATTGCAACATTTTGCAATCCGGACCAAGAGCCCAGAAGCACCTTGGATAACAACCCCACCCTCATGCTTCACCTTAAGCGTGTCCTTGTTCTCTACCTTTGACTTCGCCACCCTTGACCAGTTCTTCAGCTTCTGCCTTAGCCTTGGCACGCTCTTCTTCACGACGTTCTTTTTCCGTCAAACGGTTAAAGACGGTAATGGCTCCGATTTCTCCAAAACCAATGGCTGCAAAGAGAGCTTCTTCTGTCTTGTAGCTGGTTTTTTGAAGGACTTCATCCATGTGGCGCTTGTCCATAAATTTATTGGCCACATAGCCGTTTTCTTGGAGCTGACTAATCAGCATTTCACGGCCTTTATTGATGGATAATTCTTTATCCTGGTTTTTAAAGAACTGACGAATTTTGTTACGGGCCTTGCTGGTCTTAACCATATTGAGCCAGTCACGGCTTGGTCCAAATGAATTTGGATTGGTGATGATTTCAACCTGGTCACCCGTTTTCAACTTGGTAGTCAAAGGAACCATACGGCCATTGACCTTGGCACCAGTCGCTTTTTCCCCAATCTTGGTATGAATCTCATAGGCAAAGTCAATCGGTCCAGAATCCTTTGGAAGAGAACGAACCGCCCCATCTGGAGTAAAGACATAAATCTCTTCTGCCAGATAGTTTTCTTTGACCGTATCTACAAATTCCTTGGCATCATCCGCCTGGTCTTGGAGCTCCATCATCTCCTTGATCCAGTTCATCCCAATGGCAGATTCCTTGCTATTAACTTGGCCTTTCATTCCTTTTTTGTAGGCCCAGTGAGCCGCAACCCCGTACTCAGCAACCTCGTGCATTTCCTTGGTACGGATCTGGAACTCGATCGGTCCTTTTGGTCCATAAACAGTCGTATGGATAGACTGGTACCCATTGGCCTTACGATTGGCAATATAATCCTTGAAACGGCCTGGCATTGGTTTCCATAGCTCATGAACGTAACCCAACATGGCATAGACATCACTCTGAGTATCTAGGATACAGCGAATGGCAATCAGGTCATAGATCTCCTCAAAGCGTTTTTTCTTGTCCTGCATCTTACGGTAAATAGAGTAGATATGCTTAGGACGGCCATAGATTTTTCCTGTAAGATTGCGCTCAGATGAATACTCCTCAAGCTTCGTCACAACTTCATCGACCAGGGCTTCACGTTCTTGACGTTTCTCCTTCATCATGTGAGTTATCTTGTAAAACTCTGTCGGATTGAGGTAACGGAAGGAAAGATCCTCTAGTTCCCACTTTAACACTTGAAATCCCCAGACGGTGAGCAAGTGGTGCGTAGATTTCCATGGTTTCTCGGGAAATACGTTCTTGCTTGTCCTTACGAAGATGCGTAAGGGTACGCATATTGTGCAGGCGGTCAGAGAGCTTTTGACCAAGATAACGCGGATATCCTCTGACATGGCCATAAGCATCTTGCGGTGATTCTCAGCCAACTGCTCTTCTATAGACTTGTATTCGACCTTACCAAGCTTGGTAACACCGTCTACAATCACTCGAACATCATGGCCAAACTCGCGCTCTAAAGTCATCCAAAGTAGCATCTGTGTCTTCTACCACGTCATGCAAAAAACCACAGGCAACAGTGACAGCGTCCAGCTTGAGCTTAGCCAAGATACCTGCTACCTGGATAGGGTGGATAATGTAAGGCTCGCCTGATTTACGATATTGGCCACTGTGGCACTCTACAGCATAAACCAAGGCCTTATGGACAAAAGCCACATCTTCTTTCGATAAATATTTTTGCGTTAAAGCGACGACTTCATCGCCAGAATAAATTACTTCTTTTGGCATGCATACTCTCCAGTTCTTCCTACCATTTTAACACTTTTTAGTGAATAAGAAAACTAGTAAAGTCTCCTTCTATCCGAGTTTCTAAACTTTATAAAAAAACACTACTAGAAAAACTCTAGTAGTGTTGTTTTAATTCAAATCTATCTTAGTAAACTGTCTTTTCAGTTTCTACGTCAAAGAAGTGAGCTTTGTTCAAGTCAAATCCAAGTTCCACAGTTGCACCAGCTTGTAAGTAGTCACGTGCGTCAACCTTAGCAACGAATTCATCTTTACCAACTTGGCAGTATAGGTGAGATTCTGAACCAAGCAATTCTGATACAGAGATAGTTGCTTTCACAACTGATTCTGGGAATGTTTCAAGGAAAGCAGGTTCTGCGTTCACGTCTTCTGGACGGATACCAAAGATCAATTCTTTACCTTCGTAACCTTTTTCACGAAGAACTTTCAAAGCACCTTCTGGAACTTTCAAGTTAAAGGCGTCACCAACGATGTGGTCACCGATCAATTTTACGTTGATAAAGTTCATAGCTGGGCTTCCGATGAATCCTGCTACGAATTTGTTAACTGGGTTTTTGTAAACTTCTTGAGGAGTACCGATTTGTTCAACACGTCCGATAGTACCAGTACCAGCAGGGTTTTTAGTAGCTGACATGATAACGATACGGTCTGCAAGTGTCATCGCTTCTGTTTGGTCGTGAGTTACGTAGATAGTTGTAGCTCCGATACGACGGTGGATTTTAGCAATTTCAGCACGCATAGATACACGAAGTTTCGCATCCAAGTTTGACAAAGGTTCGTCCATCAAGAACACTTTTGCATCACGGACGATCGCACGACCCATGGCAACACGTTGACGTTGACCACCTGAAAGGTCAGCTGGTTTACGATCCAAGAATTCTTTCAATCCAAGAATTTCTGCTGCTTCTTGTACACGTTTGTCGATGTCTTCTTTGCTGTATTTACGCAATTTCAAACCGAAAGCCATGTTATCGTATACAGTCATGTGTGGGTAAAGAGCGTAGTTTGGAATACCATGGCGATGTCACGGTCTTTTGGAGCTACGTCATTGACAACAACGCCATCGATAGATGCAGTACCTTCTGTGATGTCTTCAAGACCTGCAATCATACGGAGAGTAGTTGATTTACCACATCCTGAAGGTCCTACGAAAACGATAAATTCTTTGTCTTTGATGTCCAAGTTGAAGTCTTCAACTGAATAGTGCTCGCTGTTTGGATATTTTTTGTAAATGTTTTTAAGATTTAATTCTACCATTTCGGTGAACTCCTTTTAATTTTTGATAGTTTTATTATAAATGAAAACGCTTTACATTTCTATGGCAAGGTGACCAAAAAAATAAAAAAGTTCTGTGCAACTTGCACAAAACTTTAAATAATATCTGGTAAAATCAATTGATAACACAAGGTCAAATCTGTCAATTCTTTCAACTGAAGCCCTGTCAATTCTTCCCATTTATCAATCTTGTATTGGAGAGAATTGCGGTGCAAATACAGTTGCTGTGCTGTTTTAGTTAGAACTGCACTATTTTCCCATAAGGAGAGAATGATTTCCTGAATTTGATCCTGATCCAAAATCATCTGGTGGAGATAATCTTTTATCAAACCAAGATCCACCATTTTTTCACCCATACTCCAAAGGTAGAGCTGAGAAAATGTATGGAATCCTTGATGACCTTGTCGCCACCAATTTTTTTGAACAAGTCACGTTCTGCTTTGATGAGATCTGTCAAACTCTGATTTCCTGTTTGCGACCAAACCTGCCCCAGCATGATGGACAGAGCGAACCCCAAAGTCGTACTCTACGGCTTCCAAGGTATCCATCAAGATAGAGCGAACAGAAGTGTATTTGTCCTGTTGGAGAACAAATAAGTAATCCTGAGCCCCCACCTGAAGCACTGTCTCGCAGTTAGGAAAGAGGGTTCTCATCATATCCAACCAGGAAGTCAGGTTTTCCTGTTGGTAATAGGAAAGGTGACAATAGACAACTTGTAGCTTTTTAAAACTTTGCGGTGCTTGTCCCTTGCCCTCAATCAAATAACTATACCAAGGATTGAGCGAGATCGTTTGCTCCTGCTGGGTTAAGAGAGCTACCAACTGTTTCTCACGTTCACTTAGTCCAACTTCCTCCAGTAAAAATCCACTGTTGCGAGGAAACTGGTAGCGTAAGAAAAACCTTCCTTATCAATTGGCTGGTCTACGATTTGAGCTTGTGGAAACCAATCTAGTAATTCTTTTGCAATCATTCCTAGCCCTCCACTTTTTGGATACACCAAGAAATCAAGGTTTCAAGGCGCTCCACATTTTCGGTCATATGAAGATAACCCATGACCGCTTCAAAACCTGTAGACATACGGTAGGTCACAACATCAGCATTTTTTGCCTTGGTATGGCTATTGGTATTGCGACCCCGTTTATAGATTTCTTCTTCTTTTTCCGTTAGGACTTCTTCTTCCAGCATGAGGGAAATCAAGCGTGCCTGAGCCTTGGCTGACACATACTTGGTTGCCTCTTGGTGGAGTTTATTGGGCTTGGTCATGCCTTTTAGGATGAGGTGACGGCGAATATACATAGAATACACCGCATCTCCTTCAAAGGCTAGCGCAATCCCGTTAATGAGATTGACATCAACCACGTGTCCACCTCACTCCATCCTTGGTATCCAGTAGCTTAATTCCTTGATCAGCTAGTTGGTCACGGATTTGGTCAGCTGTCGCAAAATCACGATTGGCACGCGCTTCTTGACGTTTTTGAATCAAGGCTTCAATCTCTTCATCCAAAACTTCCTCAACAAAGACAATACCAAAGACCTCTAACATAGCCGTAAGAGTTTCTTTAACCGCTGCATCATAGTTGCCTGAATTGATCCACTTGGCCATTTCAAAGACGACTGTGATACCATTTGCTGTATTGAAATCTTCATCCATGGCAGCTACGAACTTATCTTTAAAAACTTGCAACTCCCCCGCATCTACAGTTCCAGTAAATGGTTGCTCATAAGTGTTCTTTCAGATACTTGAGATTGGTCTCGGCATCACGCACAGCCTTTTTCCGTAAAGTTGATAGGTTTGCGGTAATGCTGAGTCGCAAAGAAGAAACGCAAGCACTTGACCGTCGATCGTTTCGAGGGCATCGTGTACCGTAATAAAGTTACCCAAAGACTTGGACATCTTGACATTGTCAATATTGACAAAACCATTGTGCATCCAGTAGTTGGCAAAGGTCTTGCCTGTCTTGGCTTCTGACTGGGCAATTTCGTTAGTGTGGTGTGGAAACTCAAGGTCAGCTCCACCACCGTGAATATCGATGGTATCGCCCAAAATTCTCCGTTGACATAACCGAACACTCGATGTGCCATCCCTGGACGACCAGGTCCCCCAAGGACTGTCCCAAGAAATCTCGCCTGGTTTTGGCAGCTTTTCCAAAGAGCAAAATCCACAGGATTTTTCCTTGCGAGCTGTTTCTTCATCTGTACGACCTGAAGCACCTAACTCCAAGTCTTCTAGGGTTTTATTGGCTAACTTAGCATAGTTATGGGATTTTTCCACACGGAAATAGACATCCCCTTGACTCTCATAGGCATAGCCTTTTTCAATCAAGTCAGAGACAAAGCGGATGATATCAGCCATAAACTCTACTACACGAGGATGACGAGTCGCAGGCTTAACACCAAGAGCCGTCACGTCTTCACGGAAGGCAGCGATGTACTTATCCGCCACTTCCTGAGGTGTGATGCCTTCTTCCTTGGCACGGTTGATAATCTTATCATCCACATCCGTAAAGTTAGAAATATAGGCAACCTCATAGCCACGGTACTCAAAGTAGCGACGAATAGTATCGAAGGCAACTGTCGAGCGGGCATTGCCCACGTGGATATAATTGTATACAGTTGGCCCACAGACATACATCTTAACCTTACCGTCCTCGATTGGGACAAATTCTCGCAAATCACGAGACATGGTGTCGTAGATTTTAATCACTCACTGACTCCTTTCTGTGTCTTACAATAAGCTTACAAACCAGACGACCTATGACTGGCTTCTCTAGCATCAGTTAATTAGTTATTAGTTTTTTCGCCTCAGATAACTCCTCTTGGCTCAACTTATTTCTTGCTTGAATCATATAGCCATCCTCTACAAACCAGACGATCTGTGACTGGCATCTTTAGCCTGCTCGAGTTTATTGACGTAGTACTCTCGTTTTTCTTCGACTTCATGAATGACCGGCTCATCCTTCTTACCATGAAGGCGGACAATCTTAGCCGGAATACCGACAACTGTCACATCACTAGGTACGTCTGCCACAACAACTGCTGCAGCACCGACTTTGGCATTTTCACCGATTTCTACTGGTCCGATAACTTGAGCATGAGCCGATATGAGAGCTCCCTTTCGCACGGTCGGATGGCGTTTGCCAACATCCTTACCAGTCCCACCAAGAGTTACTCCGTGGTAAAGCATAACGCCTTTTTCAACAATCGCTGTCTCCCCAATCACCAGGCCAGATCCGTGGTCGATAAAGACACCTGAATCAATATGGGCACCTGGATGAATCTCAATCTGAGTCCAAAAGCGCCAAAACTGACTGTGCATACGAGCCAAGAGTTTAAAGCCGTGATTCCAGAGAAAATGTGAAAGACGGTGGGCCGCCAAGGCCTTGACACCTGGATAAGTCAGTAAAACCTCCAAAGTGGTGCGGGCCGCTGGATCATTTTCTTTTACGATATCAATGGTTTCGCGCCACCATCCCATACATTTCTCCTTTTCTTATTCTGAATCTTTTGGTGTTTCTGTAAATTCTTTCTTAGGTTTGTGGTCCTTGTGATGACGTGGGCGGTGATGTCTCTCAGACTTTTCGCCTTTTTCATCACGTTCAGGTTTTGGAGGACGAGGAAGAAGAGCTTTCATAGAAGCATCCACACGTCCTTTTTCATCAATCTTGATAACCTTAACATCAACTTCATCCCCGATTGCTACCAAGTCTTCGACATTATTGGTACGCGTCCAAGCCATCTCAGAGATATGAACAAGGGCATCTGTCTTATCAAAAAGGTTAACAAAGGCACCAAATTTCTCGATACGAACGACTTTGGCACGGTAAACTTCGTCCACCTTAGCTTCACGGACCAAACCAGCAATAATCTCTTTAGCACGATTAATGGCATCTTGGTCGCTAGAGTAGATAGACACATTTCCTTCTTCGTCGATATCAATCTTAACGCCTGTTTCAGCGATAATCTTGTCGATGGTTTCTCCACCCTTACCGATGACAATCTTAATCTTGTCCACATCAATCTTGATGGTATCAATTTCGGAGCAGTTGGAGCCAATTCTGGACGAACTTCTGGAATGGTTGCTTCAATCACATCAAGGATTTCAAAACGAGCTTTCTTGGCTTGGGCAAGAGCCTCAGTCAAGATTTCTGCAGTAATCCCTTGGATCTTGATATCCATTTGAAGGGCTGTAATCCCGTCACGAGTACCTGCAACCTTGAAGTCCATGTCTCCAAAGTGGTCTTCCAAACCTTGGATATCTGTCAAGACTGTATAGTTGTTTCCATCTGAGATGAGACCCATGGCAATCCCTGCTACTGGCGCCTTGATTGGCACACCACCAGCCATAAGGGCAAGAGTTCCCGCACAGATAGAAGCTTGAGATGAAGAACCATTTGATTCCAAGACTTCTGCTACCAGACGGATAGCGTATGGGAATTCCTCCAAGCTTGGCAAGACTTGAGCAAGTGCACGCTCACCGAGAGCACCGTGACCAATTTCACGACGACCTGGCGCACCGTAGCGTCCAGTTTCCCCTACAGAGTATTGAGGGAAGTTATAGTGGTGCATAAAGCGTTTCTTGTACTCTGGGTCCAAACCATCGATGATTTGAGTTTCACCCATCGGAGCCAAGGTCAAGACTGAAAGAGCCTGAGTTTGTCCACGAGTGAAGAGACCTGAACCGTGCACACGAGGAAGGAAGTCAACAACCGCATCCAAAGGACGGATTTCATCGACCTTACGACCGTCAGGACGCACCTTATCTTCTGTAATCAAGCGGCGCACTTCAGCGTGTTCCATTTGTTCCAAGATTTCAGCCACATCACGCATGATACGGTCAAATTCTTCGTGATCCGCATATTTTTCTTCGTAAACGGCTGTGACTTGATCTTTCACTGCTTGAGTTGCAGCTTCACGGGCCAATTTTTCTTCTACTTGAACCGCTTTTTGAAGGTCACTGTTGTAGGCTGCGATGATTTCAACTTGCAATTCAGCGTCCACATGAAGCAATTCTACTTCTGCTTTTTCTTTACCAACTGCTGCAACGATTTCTTCTTGGAAAGCAATCAATTCTTTGACTGCTTCGTGCCCTTTAAGGAGCGCTTCCAACATGATTTCTTCTGACAATTCTTAGCACCAGACTCTACCATGTTGATAGCGTGTTTGGTACCAGCTACTGTCAATTCAAGTAGCGATTGCTCTGCTTGTTCTTGACTTGGATTGATGATGATTTGGCCATCTACATAGCCCACTTGTACCCCAGCGATTGGTCCGTCAAATGGAATATCTGAAATAGACAATGCCAATGATGAACCAAACATAGCTGCCATTGGAGCAGATGCATTTTCATCGTAAGAAAGAACCGTATTGATGACTTGGACTTCATTACGGAAACCTTCCGCAAACATAGGACGGATTGGACGGTCAATCAAACGCGCTGTCAAGGTCGCATCTGTTGATGGACGTCCTTCACGTTTCATAAAGCCACCAGGAAACTTCCCAGCCGCATACATTTTTTCTTCGTAGTTGACTTGAAGAGGGAAGAAATCCCCAGTTGCCATTTTCTTAGACATAACGGCTGCAGTCAAGACAGTTGACTCACCGTAACGCACGACAACAGAACCATTTGCCTGCTTAGCAACCTGACCAGTCTCTACAATTAATTCACGACCCGCAAAAGTCGTTTGAAACACTTGTTTTGTCATTTTAATCCCCTTTGGATTGATGAAATTATACGCCTTGCCTACAAAAATCAGGATACAAGGGGCGTGAAGAATCCCGTATGAAAATAGGAGATTGACGCAGTGTGCGATGCACACTAGGAAATCTATCTTTTTCACTAGGGATTTAGCCCGTGTTCAACTATTAGATACTTTGAAAAGTTTAAAAATATTATTCTTTAGTATTTTTCCTTTTTATAGCAGATTTGAATAGTTAAAAATCTGTTTATACCCTCATCTTTGTATCAAGTACGTACAGAGTCTATTTTATCATATTTTTCTTAAAAAGTGCGGTCTTTACCATTAAAAAGGAACCATTCCTCTCAGCTGAGAAGAATGGTTTGCTTTTTATTATCCTAGAGACTGGTGATTAAACAAGGCATGGGTTGCTTGGTGGATATATTTTGCTGTTTCTGCATTGTTCATAGTGTAGAGATGCACACCGGCAACATCCTGAGTTACCAAGTCCACGATTTGGTCCACTGCATAGGCAAGTCCTGCTGCTCTGAGCGACTCAGGGTCATGCTCATACTTGTCTAAGATGGCTTTAAATTTGCGTGGAAGGTGGATATTCTCACAAGTCTTCAAGAGGCGGAGAGCCTGATTTCGATTCAGAATTGGCATAATCCCTGCATGAATGGGAACATCAATCCCAGCCAAGATGCACTTGTCTTGGAAATCATAGAAGCGTTCATTGTCAAAGAAAAGCTGAGTTACAAGGCTCGAACAACCTGCATCCACTTTCTTCTTAAGATTTTGAATATCTGAAATCTGATTTGGTGAATCTGGATGACCTTCTGGATAGCAAGCACCAACAATATCAAAGTGAGGGGCTTGTTCCTTGATGAACTCAATCAAGTCCGTTGCGTAGCGGAAATCCTTTTGTGGTTCCACATCAGGAATAATATCCCCACGAAGAGCCAAGATTTTCTGCACCCCAACCTTGTCCAAGTCAGCAATAGTTTCAGCGACCTTGTTCTTGGTCAGATAAATAGCTGGCAAGTGAGCAATGGTTGGAATCGCCAAGTCATTTTGGATAAAGTCAGCCAAACGGACCGTCGTTTCCTTGATATTAAATTTATTATTGCTGGCAGTTACACTGATAAAGTGAGGTGCCAACTCCTGCATATCTTGAAGAGCAGAAATAATCTTATCATTACCCACGGCTGGGTTGGGAGGGAACACTTCAAATGAGAGTGACGGTGTTTGGCGTGACATAGTCCTTATCCTTTTCTTTTTGATTTCATTTTGAACAACCGTTGTAGGGAGAAATCTAATCTTACAATTTCTCACGCGCAGCTTTAGCTGCTTCAACAAGGCGGATCAAGCTTTCTTTTGTTTCTGGAATACCACGTGTTTTCAAACCACAGTCAGGGTTGATCCAAACTTTCTTGCTTGGTACTTTAGCAAGGATGGCTTCGATTGTGTTGTCGATTTCGCCTTCATTTGGCACACGAGGTGAGTGGATATCGTAAACCCCAGGTCCTACTTCTGTTTGGAAGTTTTTCGCTTTGAGTTCGTCCAAGATTTCAAGATTTGAACGGCTCGCTTCAAAGGAAATAACATCTGCATCCATGTTGTCGATAGCTGGGATGATATCTGTAAATTCTGAGTAACACATGTGAGTGTGGATTTGTGTATCTGGCGCTACTGTTGAGTGTACCAAGCGGAAGGCAGGAATTGCCCAGTCAAGGTAGTCTTCGTACCAGTCGCTACGACGAAGTGGCAATTTTTCACGAAGAGCAGCCTCGTCGATTTGGATGATTTTCACACCAGCAGCTTCAAGGTCAAGTACTTCATCCTTGATAGCAAGGGCGATTTGAAGAGTTGAATCCTTGATAGAGATGTCTTCACGTGGGAATGACCAGTTAAGAATTGTAACAGGTCCAGTCAACATACCTTTAACAGGTTTGTTTGTACGGCTTTGTGCATAGCTAGACCATTTAACAGTGATAGGGTTAAGACGAGTTACATCACCCCAGATGATTGGTGGTTTAACTCCACGCATACCGTATGATTGTACCCAACCATTTTTAGAGAAGAGGTAACCTGACAAGTTTGACCGAAGTACTCAACCATGTCATTACGCTCAAATTCACCATGAACAAGGACATCAAAGTCAATATCTTCTTGCCATTTGATCCATTCATCGATCGTTTCAGCAAGGAAAGCGTCGTACTCTTCTTGAGACAATTCACCTTTACGGTAAGCCAAACGTTTGGCACGAACTTCTTTAGTTTGAGGGAATGAACCGATAGTTGTTGTTGGAAGAGCTGGAAGTTTGAAAGCTTCTTCTTGGATAGCTTCACGCTCTGCAAAGGCTGGCAAACGAGTGTAGTCTGCATCAGTCAATCCAGCGATACGCGCACGAAGTTCTGCATTTTCACCCACACGTTCAGTCGCAAAGAGTTCTTTGTTAGCAGCAAGAGCTGCTTCACCTTGACCATTGCGGATAGCATCCAAATCACGAATTTCATCCAATTTTTCAACTGCAAAGGCAAAGTGGTTCAAGATTGCTGGTTCAAATTCTTCATTAGCAGTTGTAAATGGCACATGAAGAAGTGAGCATGAGCTTGTCAATACGATGTTTTCAGCTGGGATTTGCTCAAGAACAGCCAAGCTCTTTTCGTAGTTGTTACGCCAGATGTTTTTACCATTGACAATACCTGCATAAAGAGTCTTATCAGCTGGGAAACCACCTTTAACCAATTCAAGAGTTTTCTTACCTTCAACGAAATCAAGACCTATAGCATCTACTGGCAAGTTTACAAGGTCAGCGTAAACGTCACGAACGTCTCCGAAGTAAGTTTGAAGCAAGACTTCAAGACCTTTTTGTCAGCCAAGAGTTTGTTGTAGAGGTTCAAGAAGAGAGCTTTTTCTTCAGCTGTCAAGTCTTTGACAAGAGCAGCTTCATCCAATTGGATACGAGTCGCACCAAGTTCTGCCAATTTAGCAAAAACTTCTTGGTAAGCAGCTACTAAGCTGTCTACGAAGTCTTCCGCTTTCACACCTTCTTCAAAGTCTGACAATTGAAGGAAAGTGAATGGACCTACAAGATCTGGACGAGTGTTCAATCCAAGTTCTTTTGCTTCTTGGAACTCATCGAAGATTTTGTGACCAGCCAATTTTACTTGAGTGTCTTTTTCAAACTTAGGAACGATGTAGTGGTAGTTGGTGTTGAACCATTTCTTCATTGGAAGGGCGCGAACGTCTCCTTTTTCTCCTTGGTACCCACGACCCAAAGCGAAGTAGCGCTCAAGGTCAGACAAGTCCAAGTTTTGAACTGAAGCAGGTACCACGTTGAAAAGGAAAGCTGCATCTAGGAAGTTGTCATAGTGAGAAAAGTCATTTGATGGAATTTCAGTGATACCTTTTTCTTTGACAATGTTCCAGTGTTTCGCACGCAAGTCTTTTGCGGCTGCCAAGAGTTCTTCTTCTGAGATTTCTTTTCTAAAGTATTTTTCAGTTGTAAATTTTAATTCGCGGAATTCACCCAAACGAGGGAAACCGATGATTGTAGTTGACATGATGTGTCCTCCAAAATTTGTTGTTGAAACTATCTTAACAGAAAAGAAATCATCTGTATAATTGTAAAAAATTAGGCTTTGATATAGTTTGAAACTATATCTCTGTTTTAGACAAACGAAAAAGGCTTGAGACAAATGCCTCAAATCCTTTGTGTAGCTTGTTTTTAACAATATTTCAGTTAGGCTCTTCAAACGTGTTATTAGTAATTCTTATAAGTGACTATGGCTTGTTATTAGAAAAGACTATACGTCAACCCCCTTCTCTCGGAGATTATCCAGACACTCCTCATAGTAGGTAGCATCATGCTCACTATAGATAGGACTTTTCAGCTTTTCCTCTGCTAAATCTTGATAAGGAGGGCAGGTCTTACCTCGGTAGTTCTTGTCCAGCCACTCTGGACTGACCTTAAAGCCTCGTTTCACCATCTCCTCCATAATCAAGTCATGATAGGCATAGAGACGATAGGGCGAGTGAGTAAAGACATAGTCCACCGTCGCATGCTTTCTGCCCCAGCCATTGCCACGCAGGGCGCAACACTCTCGATGTTGCCCCAAGAGTTGAGGACGAGGAAGCTGTGAAATCAAAGCCTCATGCCAAAGTCTCATGGGAGTCTCCTTTCAGTAAAGTCGAATGTTGCAAGTAGGTATTGGGATAACGATCAAGCAAGTCTCGAGTCTTAGCGATCAAATCTTCCTGAGAAGCCTGACCAAAGCGGTAGCAATCCAGCAAAAGCATATAGTCTTTGCGCTCAGCATCTGTCGCTTTATTTTTGAAATAGCCCCAAATATGCTGAAAGGCATTGCAGACTTGACCTCTATGCTCAGGGATTTGACAGGCACGGTCGATCAGTTCCTGAACATGACTTACCTCCACCTCTTCATTCTTCAAGTACTGACGAATTTCATTGTAAATATTGCTGGAATGGCTCAAAACGAGGTATTTGTTTCTCGCCCAGAGTTGCTGGCAAAGGGCACGTTGGTTGTTATTTTCCATATTTCTCCTTACTTTCTACTAGTTCCCCGGAAATATGGAAACAAAGTTATATCTTAAAAATGAGCGAATTATGAGTGAATAAATAGTGTTTTTTGTAGAGCCTGATTTTTCTAATAGATATTAGTCAACAATCCTTAAATACCTGAATAAGTCTCTACTAACAACTGAATCTTACGTAAAACTTCTTGCTTTTTCCGTTCACGCGCTCCCTGTCTACGAGAAGTTGGTGGAATAATCGAATCTAAATCAGTCCCACTGTTTTCAGCATAACCTCGTTGAATTGATTTGTCTATGAATAATTGGTAATCAGCTACAAGGTTCTCAGACTCAGCTAGGTCATGGATTGCGATTTTCTTGCGTTCCTTGCCATATTCATAGAAAGCATTGATAATCCCCATCATGGTCTTTCAATTTTTGCAAATCAGTGTCATTGATAAAGCCGATAACCAACTCTTCTTTGGCACGAATATCGATACTAGAACGAATTACACGACTAACTTCTGCTTTCATTACTTCTTTAGACTCAGAATTCTTCGATTTTTCAACAATCAATTCCAAAATATGTCTTTTCTAATGCAACCTTTCTCATTATTTCTTCGTTTGAGTGTTTATCACGGCTAAGATAAGAGTATTGAATTATCGTATAGTAGCACTGACCGTGAACAGGATATTCTTTTAACCTTATCAATGCACTGTCAATAATATCAATCAGCCATTGCCGATGAGCATAAAGCGGAAATTCTCTTGTACGAAAAATCCCTTGCCGATCTTAAAAAATCATACTCTAAAATGCCTAATTCCAAGCAGATTTTTGAGGAATTTGAAAAACTGAACGAAAAAAAGAATACCCTTATGCAAGAGTATTCTTCATCAAAATCTGAGATGACCGAACTGTATCAAATCAGGAAAAACTACGAGAAATATATGAGGGAAAGAGATGGAGGGGTGATTACTTTTTCATCTCTTTTTGGTTTTCATATATTAAATAACTATTCCTAATATCAATCCATTCATTACTTAAAGAACTATTTAGCTTGCGAAATATTCTTTCAGAAAGATTAATTTTTGACTCGAATACAGCATTTTCATAGAGTAATAGCACTTCTACTATTTGAGGTAAAATCATGCTTGTTTTCACTGAACGCTTTTCATATCTGCTACATATTTCATTTATTTTCTCATATATATCTTCAGATGACTTTTTCAAAGAATGTAACTTAATAGCTCTATCAAAAAGGCTGCTGGATACTATAAAACTTAATAACAACGAGGAGTAATCATCCATACCACTTATGAAAAGCTTTATAATAAAGAATAAAAAAGCAAGAACTGAAAATAAATAGTACGGAAACGACATTTTCTCTGCTATGCGAGAAGTAAACAGGGAATTTTCGTGTATGTTAGCCAATAACTTTATTTCCTCTTTTGATATAGAGGCATTACTGTAGTAAGGCTCGCTATTATAGTTTGGAATTCTTTTCTCATTAAAACTATTATCAATAAGTCCAACTTCTCTAATGCGATGTCCTTTATCAAAAAAAACACTTTTATAATATGATGACATATACTCGACCACTAAAATCACACCTGATATGACAAGGAAAATCTTAGCAGGAATAAATAATGTTATCCCCTGAAAAATGGCTAACGCAAATGCTATCGCACCAAAAATGTCTTGAGCTAAAGCAAACCACTTAGACAAAATAAAATCTTTATTTTGAGGATTATTTGCTAACATTTTTTCCATCCTCCGTTAATATCATACTTGCTTCATATAGAAACTCATTCCTATATGAAGCATTCGTTGTAATTGGCAATATATATTTGCCATGACAATTTCGCAACTTTTTACCAAATCCACAAATACACGGCATATGACCTCTATACTTATTGTTGTATACAATAAATACTATTTCCTTATATTGTTCCTTGGTCAACTTCAAATCATTTAAATAATAATCAAGCAACCCTTTATAGCCATGTTTCCTATCACCAAATGGATAAGTCTTATATTTTTCAAACCAATCCAAGGTGTATATAAAGGCATTCACAAACTTCTCAATAAAAGCTATAAAAGACGGATTTTCATTTAAGAAATATATCATTTCACCTATTGTTGCCAAACAAACATTACCATCTTGATAGATGTGTTCTATATGTTCTGGATAATCGTATACATAAAAATTTTTGGAATGCTATTTGGGAAGTTTTTTTGAACTGTGAGCTTAATATTTCTTTCGCCTTGAGCAATATGTCCATCATAATCCAAGGAGTATTTATATACCCCTTGGATTATGTACTCTATATCATTATCCACTATCGTTAATCTCGGTTGACTATCTAACAATTGCTTGATTTCATAGCTTAATCCATAACTCATACTACTTCTTCCAGGGTTTTGTAGGTGTAATTCTTGTAGGCGTTTCAAAGGTTTCTGCAAAGACTCTCGTGTTAATATCATTATGAATACTTTGTTTGAATTTTCGTTCATCCTCAATGTTCATAAAGTCATTTAATGCCGAAACCCATTTGCTCATATTACTCAACCTATTGTCTGTATATCGTTCGATAAGATTTTCTCTTAAATCAACTGGATTTAATATTTTGCCATCTTGCATTAGAGATATACTTCTATTGCTAAAGCCAACAATGAAAGCATTTACTATGTCTGAAACAGATAAAAACCATTCATTTTTTATACTGTCTGCAACTAATGCTGAAATTAGAATTGACGATGGCTTGTCTCCGCTCAATTTGCTTCTGTCATAATAAATATCTCTATGTCTTTTGATAAACTGAACAGCTCTTTGCAAACTTGATCTATAGTAATAGGTTGGTATTTTTTCTGCACTTGCAAACACCATCCTTATATCATACGGTAAATTATTGTATTGCTCTGATTTCATATCAGTACTTAAATGTCGATTACTAATTTCCAAAAACCAATCACCAAATCCAAGAGGATTGCTTGTAATCCAATCATAAACAGATAATTCTTTATTTGTTATAGCAACAGTTTTTTCTGCATTTGAATATGAAACTCCCGAGTTAATAATTTCGTTTTTTGTCGAAATATCTTCGTCAACTGATGGGACAATATCCAAGGAAAAGCCAACGCCATCGGCTACTTCTGCGTATTTTAGCGTCCAGCAGTTTCTATCTTCTTTTTCTAACTTATCGGAGTAAATTCCACTTTCTTTTATGCAATCCCCAACATCATTTTTTACACTTTTTGCATCAGTGTCTTCCTTTTTTCTTTTCAATATTGCCAATACATCTAAGTCATAATCATGCTCTTTACCATCGCGGTATGGGCGTATTGTTGTTCCTATCAAAAATGAACCCTGTGGATAAAAATCAGAATCCAAACCTTGTTCATCTAAATATTTTGATAAGGCAGCATACTTATCTCTGGCATTTTTCTCCATTGTTGGCGATAAGTCCAAATCATGTAACGAATTCAAGATATATTTATCTCTTTTTATCATAATTACCTCCTATATTTCTGCAATTCTCCTATTAATAAAAGCAACATCTTCTTCACTCAAAGCATATTTTCTATATAACTGATTGTCGATTTCTTCAATTGATTTATCCCAATCAATATCAGATGTTCTGCTAAAATTTTGCATTGGAACATATTCCCATGTTTCAGACTTATTACCTTGAGTTACTTTTAATATTGCTAATAAAATTCTGCAAAATTTAGTCTTTATATATTTAAGTAACGCTTCTGCTTCAAATTGACTATCAAACACACCAAAACCTATAAATGTTTGAGTTATTCCATCTCCTGGCATACCAAGCACGGGTTTACTAATCATTCTTGCAGGCTCATCTCCTAGCGTCCCCGATGCTCCATTAGAAAATGGAACAAATACTTTGTATTTATCAATCCAAATCTCATCCTCTACATATTTTTGGGGAATATATCTATATGCTCTAGCTCTTTTTATCAAACCTAATACTCTAATACTATTAGTTTCTTTTTTTTCTTCTGTAAAAGCATCTAACCTTTCCATTATTATCTGTCTAAATCGTCTGTCTTTACCATTGCTACCAATAATAGATCTATATTCAGGATAATCATTATATAGCAGATCTAAATTGAATTTGTTTTGACTATAAATTATAGTCCTGATACTATCTTGTTCCTCTCTCCAAACTTTGTTTCTAATTACATTTAATTCAGGATAACTAACAAACTTGCCGATTTTCCCAAATTCCACTCTAGAATCTCTATATGTTATAGCAATTCCTCCTGGAATGAGTATATCCTTAAATACTTTTGCACTATCGCTTTCAAAAAATGGAACCTTTAAATGCGGATCATTTAACATTTTTTTATTCCAATCTGACGGTGTTTTTCCTGCATCAAATAAAAATCTTGCAGGCGTAATTAGAATAGCTATATCTCCTATATTATATGATGTTTCCAAAAACATATGATATATTGGATCATCACTTGAACTTGTTCCTTGTGCCGACGCTTGATATGGCGGATTCCCAATTATAGCTCCAAATTTCACTGTTTTCTCACCTGCCTTAATTTCATCTTTCAATGTTATTTTACTAAAATCTTTTTTCTGCCTTAATAATCTACTTATCTTTTCATAATCTACTTCATCTTTATCATTTTTCACATCAATTAAATCATACGCATTGAACCATGCCGCAATATTTTCAACATTGATGTCTAATATCTCATAGAACCTTCTAGTAAATTCATATGCAACAGATGATGTCGGAATAGAGTAAATAATATCCCTTACATCTTCGTGTGAATATCCAAGTTCAGATGTCAATCTCTTATATAAGGAAACTGCATATTCTCCTGATTTGCTTGCTATATCAAGCAACTTATCTTGATTAGACACAATCTCTTTTAATCCCTCTTTAGGTAATAAGCCAACCATTTCATCGCACACCTTAGATGGTGTGATAACCTCTGATTCAGACATTCTATTAAACTTTTTGATAGATGTCATTGCTCTTGTAAGCGGCGCAACCGATTCATCACAAGCAAGCATTGAGATATTTTGTATCTTATAATCCAGCCTGCTACGCTTGAACGGATTCATTACCTTGCTTATCTTTTCAATGATGCCTTTATCTAAGAATAAATTCTTAGATAGCCTAATATTTTCATCCTTATCAATCACGCTTAAAATATCATCAAGTGAAGCCACTTTATCCTTTGTCAAGAAAGAAAAGAACAAATCCTCTGATAATATGTTTTAATCTGACCTTCTAATTTCTCTATTTCTTTATCGTTTTTTTCTTCAGTGTAATCCTTACTCTCCGCTTTCTCTTGATTTCCCTCCGAATTTTCGACTTCCTCACCAGCTTCATCAATATCAAGTTCATCGCCTTCACCTTGGTTTGGATCTATTGTAAGTCCCTTTTTAGAACTAAATTCTGCCTGTTGCTCAATGACTTCCCTAATAGTTTCATCATTTAATATCGACAAATCTACCGGAATATCCAAGACTTCATCCGATACACTTCTTTGATTGTTGTACTCACTGATTGCCTCTAAAATATTAGTCGCATCTACCTCCTTAATTTTATTATGATTCATCATAATGACTGGAGATATTCTAAGTTCTTCGACAATTCTTTCCTTTAACTTGCTATTTCCATTTTCTTCTGTGTTGACATTATAAATTAGCGATTTTTGTTCCTGCATTCTAAACAACCTGTCAGGATCAAAATCAACAAGTAGTGTCTGAGGTTTTAAGTTCTCTTTAATAAATCCTTTTTCACTGGATAATGTCCTGATATATTGATTTTGTAGTCTAAAAATAGACTGATCATATTCTTGTGGAGATGATGTGTCTTTAAAATAAAGCATAGTATCCCATTGTTCAACAGTAGAGCCGGTGAGCATTCTATTAACAGTTAGTGTTATAGTCTCCTTATTTAAGTCTTCACATTCCTTTATTTTATTCTTTATATCACTTGGTTTTTTATATATCTTTCCTGCATCAACTCCTGATATATTTATAATTTCATACTTACCAAGATTCTTAAAAGTGTCTTTTCGCTTACTTAAAAGTTCTTCCATGGCATCACAAGAGGCACAATACGGAAGTACCATTACCATATGACGGCACATCTTACCTTCTTTAATTTTGTCATAATCTAAGAAACCAAGTAGGTTCTCATCTTCTTTGCTACCATCTATAACTTGAAGCAATTCCAAAATCTCAGTCTCGTTTATGAATTTCTTATGCCCATTATTTTTCGCATCTTTTTTGATTGACTCAGGCTCAAATAGTTTGGAAAAAGCAAATGTAACGCCACTTCTTTAAGAGCTTCCATTTTCTCACGAGAAGATTTGTTAGGATTAAATGCAAATCTAACCATTTGTGGAAATCCGTAATACGGATTATCCCATTCGTTAATATCATCCTTATTAAGATTATTTTTATCCCATTCTTCCTGCTCTTTGACTATATCAGAGAATTGTACAAATGATATAATATCCTCTTTTTCAAACTCGCTCCCCATTAAAATACGATATGGTGTACCAGACAGATGTAATCTAATCCTTGCGTTTATTTGTTTTAGTTCTTCCTCTGCTACATTTACATCAATATTCTCATCATCAAGTTTATTAATATTGGACTTGTCAGATTTTTCGTACCCAGCATTTTCTAAAATTTTTCCAAAAGATTCTGCTCTTGCTCCGAAATGAGTTTCGTCAATAACAAGCAAATCAATCTGTTCTTGGAAAAGTTCTCTATGCTTATCCTTAATTGCATCACCTTGTAAATCCTGCAAGGTTAAAAATATTACAACTTTTTTATTTTCTTCCCTATTTGCCTTAATGGCATTTTCGCTTGAAGCTAAATCATAAGCTTCTAAGAACACATACTCTGAAAAGTTGCCTGCTCCCTCAACAGTTTTTTTCCATTCATCTTTTACATCAGCTTTTGCCGATACAACCAAAACGATATTCGCAGAGATTTCTAATGCACAGCAAAGAGATGTAAAAGACTTCCCAAAACGCATAACAGCATACATAAGCAGGTTTCTTCTACCATTCTTTACAGCCCTAATAAAGCTATCTACAGCTGATTGTTGATTTGGTCTTAAAGTCCATTGTTCTCCTCTTTGATAATGAAAAGTCTGTGGAAGCCTATTCTTCGAACTATAATATTCATATTTACTTAAGTTTGCTTGATAACTTTCTTTTATATCTTCAATAGCACTATCAATATCACTCGTTTCAGCTCCCTTAAAAAATTCTCTACTGTAGTAGATACCATCTTCCAAGTCCTCAGGGTTCAGCCTTTTCTTATGCAAATCATTCTCAAGATATTGATGAATAGCATAATCTCTAAAATAAGTTTCTTCATCAATAACAGCTTTATTCTCATACTGTTTTTCAAGCTCAGGGAAGAATACTCTCCACTCGTTTAATCTTTGAGATACGGGTCTATATGTGTCGCCAACCTTTAGATAGTTCGGCACTGTATTTGTTGTAAAAGCATAGATATGAGGGTCTACACGACCGATTATAATTCTATCAAGCACATCTATTGCTTCTATTTTCATTTTATCCATCTAATTACCACCTTTATTTACTAAGTTTTGGAAAGTGTAAATTCTCTTTGCTCTCCAATCTTTTATAATACACAAGCATTTCTTTTCTTTTTCATGAAGTTCAAACAGTGCTACCTGTTTAAAGGTTCTATTGCTTCTTCATACGGAATTGTATATGTAAGCCCATCCATCTGCCATAAATTCCACGAAATTATCTTTGCAATATTTATCAGTTCTCTCTCTGTTGGCTGTCTATTTAGCTTTTCTTCCATATAATCGCAATACGAAGCAAGCAGATTTTCCCTTGCGATAAGAAGACTATCTCCTTGGAATTCAAATCCATATACGCTCTGAAAAGCTCTTTCAGACCATTTCAGCCATTCCGTATCACTGTCGGTATTTTCACACACAACTCTCATTTTCCTATCAAGCATACCTATTCTGTCTTTCAGCTCTAACGGTTGCCCAGAAACCGTGTCATATCTGCTAACTAAGTAAGGTGCTTCGCCACAAGTGATTTCCAGTCTTTTTTCATCAACATACTTTTGCCAAGTTTTATTCTTTTTATCCGGAAACTTGATTTTTTCTATGTTCGTTTCCCAACCTTTTTCAATTTCTCTATTAAATATATTTTCACACCCAAACCAAGCATTATCCACAAGGTTATTTTGTGCATTGCAAACCCAGCTCGGAGTAAAAACTTCCGCTTTTCCTTTTGTTCTATTCCCTTGACTTTCTTTTGTTTTTAATATTCTCGGCTGAATAACACCTGAATTTTTACCGGTTATTAGCTCAAACAGAATCGGATAGTGCGAATTATACTCTTTACCCAAAGCTTCATAATCATCTGTTCCCCAGATGATATTTCTATTTGTTGTTCTGTCAACAAGAAGGATTTGGAGAACTTCTTTACTCCATTTCCCCTCATCTACATCTATCGTAAATGCCATTTATTCATCTTCCTTAACAATTTTTTCAATACATATCAAATCCCCAATATCTGTTCCAAGTTCTTCGCAAATTTTTCCGATAATTGTAAGCGATACGGCATCTCCCCTAACCATTTTCGAAATTGTAGTAGGCGATACCCCTGTTTTATCAATCAGGTCTTTTTCTTCATATTCTTATCTATTAGAGTCTTCCAAAGTCCATTGTAATTGAATTTCATTTTTCTTTTTCCTCGCTCCATATATGTGGATTTTTTATCCATAGTATTATAACATATTCCTCACAATATTTCTATTCCATAAAAAGAACTTTTAGTACCATTCTAATCCAGCTAACTTCTCAAAGTAACTTCCACTTGCCCAACCGAAGTGGAAATTAGTCTAAAACGGATTTTTATGGTGGAATTAAGTGTGAGACGTTTGAGTTAGAAATGAGGTCCACTATGACAAAACATAAAACCTTACCCTTTCAGAACGTAATGATATTCAATTAGGCTTAGAGCGCGGTGAAACCTTCAAAGCTATCGGACAACTTATTCTAAAAAATCCGACTACTGTTTCCAAAGAAGTCAAACGAAACAGACAAGTTAGAGACTCTACCTCTAACAACCTTCCTTGCCCTCTACTCGCTAAGGCTCCCTTTGTCTGTAATGGGTGCCCTAAAAGAAGACAAAATTGTGGATTTAAAAAAATCTTCTACCTCGCTAAGCAAGCTCAAAAACAATACGAACAAACTCTTGTCGAAGCTCGTGAAGGAACTCCCCTCAATTCCAAGACCTTCTGGGACATGGACAAAGTCATTTCTGAGGGGGTTAAAAAGGGACAACACATCTATCATATCCTCAAAACTCATAACCTTGATGTCAGCTCCTCAACTGTCTATCGACATATCCGAAAAGGATACCTATCTATCGCTCCGATTGACCTAGTCAGAGCCGTTAAATTCAAAGAAAGACGGAAAAGTAAGCTACCTTCCATCCCTAAAGAAGCTAAAAAAGGACGTTCCTATGAGGATTTCCAAAACTATTTAGCACTGAATCAACTAGACTCTTGGCTGGAAATGGACACCGTTATGGGCAGGATGGGAGGTAAAGTACTACTCACCTTCAATTTATCTTTCTGTAACTTTATCTTCGCTAGACTTCTGGATAATAAAACTGCCCTTGAGGTTACTAAACACCTCTATGATATCAAGAACACCCTTCACCAAGCGGAGAAAGATTTCTGTCAACTCTTTCCTGTCATCCTCACAGATAATGGTGGAGAGTTTGCCAGGGTTGATGACATCGAAATGGATGTTCGAGGAGAGAGTAAACTTTTCTTTTGTGATCCTAATCGCTCTGACCAGAAAGGGAGAATTGAGAAAAATCACACACTAATTCGCGACATTCTACCTAAGGGAACTTCTTTTGACAACTTAACTCAGGAGGACATCAATCTAGTTTGTTCGCATGTCAACAGCGTCAAACGCGTTGCTTTGAATGGAAAGTCAGCCTATGAACTTTTTGCCTTTACTTATGGAGAAGAGATTCCTAAACTTCTTGGCATTTCTAAAATACCTGCAGAAGACGTCTGTCAGTCTTCTACATTACTCCAACATAAGTTCTAAAAACTAACCTAAAAACCCATTCAAACGTCTCACACTAACTTCCACCATAGCGGAACTTAATCTGAAACGCTTTCAGATGAGGGGATTTTGTGCGCTCTTTTTTTCGATTCCTTTCGGCTACAAAAGCGATGAAATCAAGCATTAGTAAAACCAGTGGAACTTAGTTTGGGAATTTACCCCATTCTAATCCAAGTGATATTTCTCCACTATTGATTTGTTAATTTTATATGTGTACTCTAAATCTTCATCCCAGCATTCACTACCAATGGCTTTCATTGTCCTTAGTAGCTCATACATCTTCTGCCTTGAAAATGGCTGTTTGTTGTTTTTAAAGCCACGATATGTAGAATAACTTATACCTGCTCTTTCACAGATAACTCGCATATTAAAATTTTCCGACTGAACAATAAGCAATTCTTCTAAAGCAGAGTCATCACTGTCTGTTTTGCCTTTATAAGAAAAGTTCCACGCTAATCCCCTAAAATTAGCCTTTGTTTCATACTTAGAGTAATCGGAATAATCAAGTTTGCCTTTATTTATCAATTCAATCCATTCTTTATCACTAATCTCTATTTCTCTTACGGTAAGTTCGCAGTATTCATCATCTGCAAGATCATCTTTATGTTCCCTATAAAAGCGGTATGCCTCTGTAATACTTGCAGTTGTGAATGAAGGATCTTCTCCATCAACTGATATAATCGGATTCATATCACCAGGGAAATACTCCTAAATCTTTTTGACCAATAATACTAGTAACAAATCTCTGGAAAAAATTATAATCAGTTTCTAGTATTTTTTTCGTTTTTCTACACTATTATTTAGCATTTTAAAAGCTGTTAGGACTCTTTTATCTGAATATAATTTAAAACTGATTCGAACTTTTTTAATAATGTGACAAAATCAATACCTCTAATATATGGTAAATTTACTATTTTTTTATGTTTCTCAAATTTTTCCACCCAGGATAAACAGATGGATGATAAAATAGGGAGAAATGGTATAGATATTTCAAATCTATCAAAATCATCATTGGAATTATTTAGCTGATATAACATTTGTTTTAACTCTACAGTTTCCTGCAATAAAATCAAAAAAGATAATTCATCTAATTTTTTATCATCATCCAAATCCGCACCCCTATCTAATGTTTTTAATTAGCCAAACAAAATTATTATATCATTTAAATTATACCACGAATCCACCCAAAAACGCCTTTAGATAATAAAATACCTAAAGACGTTTAGTTTTATCCTGCTACTTGTGTAGTTTCTTCTGTTTTCGCTTTCTTATCCTTCTTACTCGAACCAGTCAATCGGCGTTTACTATCTCGGATTGTATTCAAATCTTTGAGGAGTTGAGTCAGGTGTTCATTTTCAGAGTATGCTTCTGCACTGGCGGCGGTATAGCGCATAAAAAGGTCATAGATAGTTTAAAGTTCGGTACGGAGCTGTCTGATCTTGCCGACTTCCTTGGCAGACTTGGAAGCACGCGCCTTACTCTCCACTTGATCATATTCCTCTTGAGCGTTGACAACTGCCGTCAGCATAGGTGTCAGTCCTAGACTAGTAACTGCCCCATGATAAGGTGTTTCACTAAGCGTTTTGAGAAGACTCTTGATTTCTACCGTTTCCACATCATTGCTGTGCTTAGTAATGTCCTTATACTTAGCAAAGACTGGTTTCAAAGTTTCATGAGCTTCTTTGAGCTTGGCATCCTTAATCTTAGCAAATCCTCTATAAAGGGTAAAGAGACCGACCAAGGCACTATCACGATTGCGATCGACTTCTGTCAGATTACTAGACTCTTTCGTCTCCACCGTCGCAAGCTGAGCTTGAAAATCATCAAGCTTGGTCTTGAAGGGTTCCAAATGTTTGGCATACATGCCCTCATCCTTGTTTGCTTTGGAAAAAAGTTGCTAAACTTTGATGAGTATCCATCATCAAGCTTTCAAACTCACGGTTAGTAAAGTTGCTGTAACTAAGAGGGCGAATAGCGTATGTTTTTGTCATGATGATATCCTTTCTATTTAATGAATCATTTATTATCTTCTCTATCAAACCAAGACTGGATTAGTTCTGAAAGATAGATCTGTTTTTACAATGCTTCCTTGCCTATGAGGTTGAATCAAAGGTCTATCCTTAAATACAAAGACTTGAAACAATGCACAGACCAAAAATAGAAGCCCCCATAAAGGAAGTGTCGATAGCATACTCTCCTCATCATCTTTAACTTTCTTCATCAATTTTTCTCCTTTAAGTTGATACATCCATTCTAACAGTTTCCCAAAACATTTTGACCTTCATCTTCTTAACTGTCATTATTTCCATCTAAAACGTACTTTTCAGGAAAAATCAGACATTTCCAAAATAAAAAATCCCTATCTGACTAGATATACACTCCGTCCATCAGATAGAGACTCTTACTATTTATAGATTTTAACTTTTCTAGCTTTAGAATACATCTAAACTTTAGGGAAGATGACTATTCGAAAGTTAGAAGACCTCAAAACTTTCTCAGATAAGCTATTCGAAACCTAGAATGCTTTTAAATTTATGGAATTACGCTTATTCTAAACCTAGAATACATGTAAACTTTAGGAAAGAGACCTGTTCTAAGCTTCGAAGACCTATTTACTTTCTATTCCTTATCAAAAACAATCCATTCCCCCTTTCTCCTCCAAAATATGGTATAGTAGAAATATACTATCTATGAGGAGTTTACATGTCACAGGATAAACAAATGAAAGCTGTTTCTCCCCTTTTACAGCAAGTTATCAACATCTCATCGATTGTCGGTGGGGTTGGGAGTTTGATTTTCTGTATTTGGGCTTATCAGGCTGGGATTTTACAATCTAAGGAAACCCTCTCTGCCTTTATCCAGCAGGCAGGCATCTGGGGGCCACCTCTCTTTATCTTTTTACAGATTTTACAGACTGTCGTCCCTATCATTCCAGGAGCCTTGACCTCGGTGGCAGGGGTCTTTATCTACGGGCACATCATCGGTACGATCTACAACTATATCGGAATCGTGATTGGCTGTGCCATTATCTTTTATCTGGTGCGCCTCTATGGGGCTGCCTTTGTCCAGTCTGTCGTCAGCAAACGTACCTACGACAAGTATATCGGCTGGTTGGATAAGGGCAATCGCTTCGATCGTTTCTTTATCTTTATGATGATTTGGCCCATTAGTCCAGCCGACTTTCTCTGTATGCTGGCTGCCCTGACCAAGATGAGCTTCAAGCGCTATATGACCATCATCATTCTGACCAAACCCTTTACTCTCGTGGTTTATACCTACGGTCTGACCTATATTATTGACTTTTTCTGGCAAATGCTTTAACACATAAAAAATCCGTTTGGTTTCCCAAGCGGATTTTGTGCTTTATTTTGAAACTTCTTTGCAAGGACAAAGTTCCCAAGTGTAGCAGAACCATTTTCTGCAACTGCTGGAGTCACGATATAGTCACGCACATCTGGCACTGGTAGGTAACCATTGAGAAGAGATGTAAATTTCTCACGGACACGGTCCAGCATGTGTTGTTGAGCCATGACCCCTCCACCAAAGACAATCACGTCTGGGCGGAAGGTCACTGTCGCATTAACCGCAGCTTGAGCGATGTAGTAGGCTTGAACATCCCAAACAGGGTTGTTGAGTTCAATATTTTCCCCACGTACACCTGTACGAGCTTCCAAACTTGGACCAGCGGCATAGCCTTCCAGACATCCCTTATGGAAAGGACAAACACCCTTAAACTCTTTTTCAATATCCATTGGGTGTCTAGCTACATAGTAATGGCCCATCTCAGGGTGACCCGCACCACCGATAAACTCGCCACGTTGAATGACACCTGCACCGATACCTGTACCGATTGTGTAGTAAACCAAGTTTTCAATACGGCCACCAGCATTGTTACGGGCAACCACTTCACCATAGGCAGAGCTGTTTACGTCTGTCGTGAAGTACATTGGTACGTTTAAAGCGCGGCGAAGGGCACCGAGTAAGTCCACATTTGCCCAGTTTGGTTTTGGAGTCGTTGTGATAAAGCCATAGGTTTTTGAGTTTTTATCAATATCAATCGGACCAAATGAACCAACTGCAAGACCAGCAAGATTATCGAATTTTGAGAAGAACTCAATGGTTTTATCGATTGTTTCGATTGGAGTTGTTGTTGGAAATTGTGTTTTTTCTACAACGTTAAAGTTTTCATCACCGACAGCACAGACAAACTTTGTACCGCCCGCTTCCAAGCTTCCATATAATTTTGTCATGATAAACCTCTTGTTTTTATTTTCTTTATTATAGCATATTTCGAAAATCTAAATTTCTCTATTTTTTAGATTTTCCTCTGTAAATCTTACCATTCAAGCAAAAACGAACAAACATGTCATTTGTTCGTTTTCATTGTGAGAGGGAATATTGTACTCAATGAAATCAAAGAGCAAACTAGGAAGCTAGCCGAAGGTTGCTCAAAGCAATGCTTTGAGGTTGTAGATAAGACTGACGAAGTCAGTTACATATATCTACGGCAAGGCGAAGCTGACATGGTTTGAATTTGATTTTCGAAGAGTATTAGATTTTCACTTCGATCACAGCATCCCCCTTAGCAACTGAACCTGTTGCGACTGGAGCTACTGAAGCGTAGTCAGCTGTATTTGTAACGATAACCATTGTTGTATCATCAAGACCAGCTGCAGCGATTTTGTTTGAATCAAATGTTCCAAGAACATCTCCTGCTTTCACCTTGTCACCTTGAGCAACTTTTGCTTCAAAACCTTCACCGTTCATTGTTACAGTGTCGATACCAACGTGGATCAAGACTTCAGCACCATCAGTTGTTTTCAAACCAAAAGCGTGTCCTGTTGGAAAGGCAATTGAAACTTCAGCATCAGCAGGTGCATAGACCACACCTTGGCTAGGTTTCACAGCGATACCTTGTCCCATAGCTCCACTTGAGAAGACTGGGTCATTGACATCAGCAAGAGCTACAACGTCACCGACGATAGGAGTTACAAGTGTTTCATTTTGAAGAGCTGCTGGAATGTTACCAGTTGTTTCTTCTTGGACCAAACGTTCTGTCTCTACTTCAGTAGCAACTTCTTTTTCATCCTCATAACCAAACATGTAAGTAAGAGCAAAACCAAGGGCAAATGATACAGCTACCATAAGAAGGTATAGTGGAAGTTGTCCATTACCAGCATAAAGCATTGTACCAGGGATGATAGTGATACCACTACCAGTACCAGCAAGCCCAAGGATTGAAGCCAATCCACCACCGATTGCACCAGCAATCAATGAAAGGAAGAATGGTTTACGGAAGCGCAAGTTCACCCCGAAGATAGCAGGCTCTGTAATACCGAGGAAGGCAGAAAGAGCAGCTGGGAAAGCAAGTGTTTTCAGTTTTGGATTTTTCGTTTTAACACCAACCGCAACAGTCGCAGCACCTTGAGCTGTCATAGCCGCAGTGATGATAGCGTTGAATGGGTTAGCATGGTCAGCAGCAAGCAATTGAACTTCAAGCAAATTGAAGATGTGGTGCACACCTGACACGACGATCAATTGGTGAACCCCACCAATCAAGAAACCACCGAGACCAAATGGCAAGCCAAGAATTGCTTTTGTACCGACAAGAATATAGTTTTCAACAACGTGGAAGACTGGTCCGATGACAAAGAGTCCAAGGATAGACATGACCAAAAGTGTCACGAATGGTGTTACCAAGAGGTCAATCACATCTGGAACAACCTTGCGGACAGCTTTTTCAAATTTAGCTCCGACAACCCCGATGATGAAGGCTGGAAGAACTGAACCTTGCAAACCAACAACAGGGATGAAACCAAAGAAGTTCATAGCTGTTACTTCACCACCTGAAGCGACTGCCCAAGCATTTGGAAGTGAGCCAGAAACAAGCATCATACCAAGAACGATACCAACGGCAGGATTTCCACCGAATACGCGGAAGGTTGACCACACAACCAAACCTGGCAAGATGATGAAGGCTGTATCTGTCAAGATTTGTGTGTAAGTTGCAAAGTCACCTGGAAGTGGCATTTCAAGAGCGTTGAAAGACCACGCACCCCCATGAAGAGACCTGTCGCTACGATAACTGGGATGATTGGAACGAAAACGTCACCGAAAGTACGGATAGCACGTTGGAACCAGTTCCCTTGTTTCGCAGCTTCTGCTTTCATGTCATCTTTAGATGATGTTGGCAAACCAAGTGCAACAACCTCATCGTACATTTTGTTAACTGTACCTGTACCAAAGATGATTTGGTATTGACCTGAGTTAAAGAAAGCACCTTGAACTTTTTCCAAGTTCTCAATCACTTCTTTATTAATTTTCCCTTCATCTTTGACCATGACACGAAGACGAGTCGCACAGTGAGCTACACTGTTGACATTTTCACGTCCGCCCAAGGCATCGATGACTTTTTTTGCAATTTCCTGATTGTTCATTTGCAAAAATCTCCTTATATAAAATTTTGTTCTTGTTTGAAAGCGATTTTATTCGCCCTACGACTATTATTTTATCATGTTTTAGAAATATGTCAAGCGTTTTGCAGAAAAAATATTCTATCCACTTAGTAGACACGCTTTAGATTGATTGTTTTTGATTGTTTTAGCAGGCATTCCTTAAAAAATAAGTTTAAAATCTTGGTTAAAAGAGTTTTGTTTCATTATCTTTCATGTTTTCGTGAAAATTTGATTGATTTCCTGCATTTATTTTATGATAAACGTTTGACAGTTTTTTCTCTTTTTTAACATAAAAAGCTTGCATTTTTTATCGAAAACGGTTACTATTAAATGTGATAAGATTTTTGGAGGAATGAATGAATGGAATGGACAACTGAGCGTCGTTACAGACTTTATCAAGATTGGACGCAAGAAGAAATTAAGAATATTAAGGAAAATATGGCACAATCTCCATGGCATACTCATTACCATGTTGAGCCAAAAACAGGACTTCTCAACGACCCAAATGGCTTTTCTTACTTTGATGGGAAGTGGGTTGTTTTTTATCAGAATTTTCCTTTTGGTGCAGCCCACGGTTTGAAATCTTGGATGCAATTGGAAAGTGATGATTTAGTTCACTTTAGAGAAACTGGAGTCAAAGTTTTGCCTGATACTCCATTAGATAGCCACGGTGCCTACTCTGGTTCTGCCATGCAGTTTGGCGATAACTTGTTTCTATTTTATACAGGAAATGTCCGTGATGAAAACTGGATCCGTCACCCTTACCAGATTGGTGCTTTGATGGACAAGGATGGCAAGATTACGAAGATTGACAAGATCTTGATTGACCAGCCAGCAGACTCTACTGACCACTTCCGCGATCCGCAAATTTTTAACTTCAAGGGTCAATATTATGCCATCGTCGGTGGACAGGACTTGGAGAAAAAAGGCTTTGTCCGTCTCTACAAGGCTGTTGACAACGACTACACAAACTGGCAAGAAGTTGGCGACCTTGACTTTGCTAACGACCGTACTGCCTATATGATGGAATGCCCAAATCTGGTCTTTGTAGGGGAGCAACCTGTCCTTCTCTACTGTCCACAAGGTTTGGATAAGAAAGTTCTAGACTACGACAATATCTATCCAAATATGTATAAGATTGGGGCTTCCTTTGACCCTGAAAATGCCAAAATGGTAGATGTGTCTCAACTTCAAAACATGGACTATGGTTTCGAAGCCTATGCAACTCAAGCCTTCAACGCTCCTGATGGACGTGCTCTAGCTGTTAGCTGGCTTGGTTTGCCTGATGTTTCTTACCCTTCTGACCGTTTTGACCACCAAGGAACCTTCTCTTTGGTCAAAGAACTCACTATCAAAGACGGCAAACTCTACCAATACCCAGTCGTAGCTATCAAGGACCTTCGTGCTTCTGAAGAACCTTTCTCAAACCGTGCCCAAACCAAGAACACTTACGAACTCGAACTCAACTTGGAAGCCAATAGCCAGAGCGAGATTGTCCTACTTGCTGATAAAGAAGGCAAGGGACTTTCCATCAACTTTGATCTTGTAAATGGTCAAGTGACAGTGGATCGTAGCCAGGCTGGTGAACAGTATGCCCAAGAATTTGGAACAACTCGCTCTTGCCCTATCGATAATCAAGCCACTACTGCTACGATTTTCATCGATAACTCTGTCTTTGAAATTTTCATCAATAAAGGAGAAAAAGTATTTTCCGGTCGTGTCTTCCCACATGCGGACCAAAATGGTATCCTGATCAAATCTGGAAACCCAGCTGGAACTTACTATGAATTAGATTATGGTCGCAAAACTAACTGATGTCGCAAAACTTGCAGGCGTCAGCCCTACTACCGTTTCTCGGGTTATCAATAAAAAAGGTTATCTCTCTGAGAAAACCATCCAAAAAGTCAATGAAGCTATGCGGGAATTGGGCTATAAGCCCAACAACCTAGCTCGTAGTTTGCAAGGAAAATCGGCTAAATTAATCGGCTTGATTTTCCCAAATATTTCCAATGTTTTCTATGCAGAATTGATTGATAAGCTGGAACACCAACTCTTCAAAAATGGTTATAAGACCATCATCTGCAACAGTGAGCACGATTCCGAGAAGGAACGCGAATACATCGAAATGTTGGAAGCCAATCAGGTAGACGGCATCATTTCTGGTAGTCACAACTTGGGAATCGAAGACTACAATCGCGTGACAGCGCCGATTATTTCCTCGACCGAAACCTATCGCCAGACATTCCAGTCGTTTCCTCTGACAACTATGCTGGTGGGGTTCTAGCCGCCCAAACCTTGGTCAAGACAGGCGCCCAGTCTATCATTATGATTACAGGGAATGACAATTCCAATTCGCCAACTGGACTGCGCCACGCTGGTTTTGCATTCGTACTCCCAAAAGCTCCTATTATCAATGTTTCCAGTGACTTTTCTCCTGTCAGAAAAGAAATGGAAATCAAGAATATCTTAACTCGACAAAAGCCAGATGCCATTTTTGCTTCAGATGATTTGACAGCTATTCTGGTCATTAAAATCGCTCAAGAATTGGGCATTTCTGTCCCAGAAGAGCTCAAGGTCATCGGCTATGATGGGACCTACTTTATCGAAAATTACTACCCTCAACTGGCTACTATCAAGCAACCCTTGGAAGAAATTGCCTGCCTCACCGTTGACCTCCTCTTGCAAAAGATCGAAGGCAAGGAAGTCGCGACAACAGGTTACTTCTTACCAGTTACTCTATTACCAGGAAAAAGTATTTAAGCACAAGAAAACTCAGACCAATTCGTCTGAGTTTTTTATGATCTTAAGTTTTCGAGATAACGTTGAGCTGTTTCTAGGTTAAAGGTTTTATCTGCGATGAGGAGCTCGACTAGGGGAGCTACCTCGGATTCACTAGCACCTGCGAGAAGTGCTAAGGATTTGGCCTGCAATTTCATGTGTCCTTGCTGGATTCCTGTACTCACCAAAGCTTTCAGGGCCGCAAAGTTTTGGGCAAGACCAATAGACACGATAATCTGGGATAATTCTTTGGCAGAAGGATTTCCCAGTAGTTCATGACTAAAAACTACACGGGGGTTGAGACCGATAGAGCCACCCTTGGTTGCTACAGGCATAGGAAGAGTCATTTGACCAACCAATTCTTCTCTTTCAAGGTCCAGCGTCCATTGACTAAGACCTTGGTAGCGCCCGTCTCGACTGGCAAAAGCATGGGCCCCTGCTTCAATGGCACGCCAATCATTCCCAGTGGCAATCAAAATGGCATCAATACCATTAAAAAAATCCCTTTATTATGAGTAGCAGCTCGATAAGCATCAGCCTGCGCAAACTGGCTAGCTAACGCAATTTTTCTCCGCAATTTCCCGTCCTTGATCCTTTTGGCGGCTCAAGTAGCGAAAGGCGATGCGGCAACTTGCCGTCACCAGAGAATCTGTCGCGTAGTTGGACAGGATTCCCATGAGACTCTGTCCTTGACTAAGTTCTTCTAAGACTGGTTTCAAGGCTTCTAGCATGGTGTTGAGCATATTGGCTCCCATGGCTTCCTGAGTATCGACATGAAGATAGACAACGAGAAAGTCTGTTTCGCCTTTTTATCTGTTCTACATGCAAATCACGCGCCCCACCCCCGCGTTTAACGATAGAAGGATAGGCTTGATTAGCAAGTTCCAAGAGTTCTGCTTTCTTGCTGACAATCTTCTCTTGCGCTAGCTCTGGATCATCAACTTGATAAAGAGCTACCTGCCCAATCATCTGGCGCTCATGTACTTGAGCAGTAAAGCCACCTGCTCGCTTGATGATTTTGCTGGCATAGCTTGCTGCAGCAACCACTGAGGGTTCTTCTGTCACATAGGGAACTGTATAGTCTTGCCCATTCACCAAAAGTTCTGGAATGATAGAATAAGGCAGAGAAAAAGTTCCCACTACATTCTCACTCAGCTGGTCCGCCACAGTCACACTCATCTGTTCATCCTGCTCCAGACTCCTTTGCTTCTCAGGACTAAGGAGCGCCTGAGCTCGCAACAACTCAAGACGCTCTCGGTATGATTTTTTAGAAAATCCATTCCAACTTATCTTCATTATTTTTCAACCTTGCTATAACGGCGTTGGTGATCCACAATTTCAACCAAGGCAAAATCTTGATTTTCATAGCCAGCAAACTGGGCAGAGTTTGTTTCATCCAAGTCTACTTCCTCAAAGAAGACCTTTTCGTATTCTGCGACAGACAGGGCAATTCGTTGGTTGAGCTTGTTCAAACGTTCTTTATCTAGATAAGCTTCATAACCTTCAACCAATTCACCACTGAAGAACTCTGCCACAGCACCACTTCCATAACTGTAGAGGGCAATTTTATCCCCAGCCTTCAAGCTATCTGTATTTTCCAAGAGAGACAAAAGTCCAAGGAAAAGTGAACCTGTGTAGATATTCCCCACCTTTTGACTGTAGAGAATAGACTGGTCAAAATGCTTTTGCAAGAGGTCTTTTTTCTCTTGGGGCAGGCTCTTATCCATAATTTTTTTCAAGCCTTTTAAGGCTAATTTAGGATAAGGCAAGTGGAAGCACACAGCCGCAAAATCATCTAAGGTAAGCTGGTAGCGTTTTTGGTATTCAAGCCAAGTCGTTTTCAAACTATCCAAATATTGTTGGGTAGAATAGACACCATTTACATAAGGGGTTGTTGAGTAATTTGGACGCCAAAAGTCCATGATATCACGGGTTTGAGCGACATTGTCATTATTAAAGGCCATAATGCGTGGATTTTGTGTAATCAACATAGCCACACTTCCAGCACCCTGAGTTGGTTCTCCTGGAGTTTCAATACCGTATTTGGCAATATCACTGGCAATGACCAAGACCTTGGACTCTGGAGAATTTTCCACATGCAATTTGGCATAATGAAGGGCCGCTGTCGCTCCATAGCAAGCTTCTTTAATTTCGAAACTACGAGCAAAGGGCTGGATGCCCAGCAAGCCATGCACAAAGACGGCTGCAGCCTTACTCTGGTCAATTCCTGACTCAGTCGCCACAATGACCATATCGATTTCTTGTCTTTCTTGCTCAGTTAAAATAGAGTCACTTGCACTGGCCGCCAAGGTCACGATATCCTCAGTTAGGGGCGCAATACTCAATTCCTTGAGTAAGAGTCCTTTGCTTAATTTTTCAGGGTCAATACCCCTCGCTTCTGCTAAGTCTTGTAATTTCAAGACATATTGACTGGTCGCAAAACCAATCTTATCAATACCGATTGTCATATTTACCTCTGTTTTATCATTCATGTAAAAAATCGTTCTATACTATTTTATCACAAATAGCAATAAAAGAGAGAAAAAAGGCTTGATTCACCAAAGCAAGTCCCTTATTAGTCTAACCATTATACTGTTTTCGTAAGTGAGAATAAAGTCTGAGAATCACTGTTCCGCTAGCCATTCCAATAGAAATCACCAAAGCCAACATAACAACCAAGGTTGCACTAGCAATGGCATGACTGTAATCTCCCGTCACAAAAAGGCAGTTGTTTGATAAGAAAGATAACCCGGAACCAGAGGTGCCAAGATGGCTAAGATAAAGACCACAGCAGGTGTCTTATAAAGAATACTTAAAATCTGGCTGACACAAGAACCGATAATGGCTGCAATAAAAGTAGCCACAATAACATTGGTCGGTTCCTTGAGCAAGAGATAGATTAGCCAGACAGCCATACCCAAAATCCCTCCAGGTAAGAGCATAGAGCGTTGCACATTGAGTACAATTAAAAAAGTGATAATAGCAAGAAGACTTGCTACTGCTTGTAATAAAAAGGTTGTTAGTGTCATATTAATTCATCAATACCAAGGCGACAGAAGTTCCTGCCCCTAAAGCTAGGGTAATGAGTAGAGATTCAAACATCTTACTCATACCAGAGTTTATATGGTTAGTCATAATATCACGAACCGCATTAGTCAAGGCAATCCCTGGTACAAAAGGCATGACCGCACCAGCTATAATCAAATCTGCAGTTGAAGGGAAACCTGTGTAGCGAGCCCAAAACTGGGCAATCATCCCAAAGACAAAGGCTCCAGCAAAGGCTGTCACAAAGGGAATTCGGATAAACTTCTCCACATAGAGGGAAAAGGCAAAACCAAATAAGGTCGCTACTCCTGCCCCAAGTGCGTCGTAGATGTTTCCACTAAACATAACTGAAAAGAAAGGGGCACTAAAGGTCGCAGCCAAAGTTACCTGCAACTTAGTATAGGGAAGGGGTTGAGCTTGCAAAGCCGTCAATTGCTTAAAGGCTGTTTCTAAATCAAGCTTTCCACCTACTAACTGACGAGAAATCTGGTTCACATCGCAGACTTTTTCAATGTTATAAGAAGAGGAAGTCACGCGCTTCATACGCGAAATATTGGTATTTTCAATAGAGAAAAAGATTGCGGCAGGCATGGCAAGAACATTGCAATCCACAATCCCCTGCGAATGCGCAATCCGAATCATGGTATCTTCTACACGATGAATCTCTGAACCACTTTTGAGGAGAATGGTTCCTGCTAGCATAATCACATCGATGACGGCATTTAATTCTCTTGATTCTTCCATGCTTTCCTCCTTTTATCAACTCCTTCTATTTTATCACAAATCTGGAGTCAAAAAAAATCTTCGCCATGAAATCATGACAAAGATTCGTTTAATCACGAGAATTTTCGTGGTTGCCTTCACTACTTGATTGAGTAGTAGCAGGTGCATTCCCTCGTTGATTTCCTTGTTGGTTCCCCTGACTTGGTGTTGTGGCAGAACCTTGGTTTCCATGTTGGGCTGGTGCTGATGATGACGTTGACGACGGTGTTTTCGGTCTGTAGATTGAAATCTTGACACGCGTCTTCGTCAAATCAACCTTTTCACCTGCTTTTGGACTCTGTTCAACGACTGTACCTTCAGCAGTTCCAGCGGGAGCTGTCGACACTTCTACAACTTCAATATTGGCTTCTTTAATACCGACAATTTGAACGAGATTGTTTTTAGTAAATTCAAGACTAGATCCTGTATAACTTGGCATAACAACGCTGGTTACTTTTTTAGCAACGGTTAAGGTAATCGTTGATGCCTTGCTCAAATCATAGGTTGTTCCGGCAGCTGGACTCTGTCTGAGAACAGTTCCTGCTTCACTCTCACTTGATTCTTCTTCCTCAATCTTAATGAGATTTTCAGGAACCTTCTTCTGCTTGAGTTCTGCGATAACATCTGTTGATTTACGGCCGATATAATTGCTCAATTGGAAAGATTGCTTGCCTGACGAGACAACCAAATTGATTTTCGAACCTTCTTTTCGAGTCGTTCCAGCGTCAGGATCTGTACGGATAATCCGCCCTTCTTCCACCTTTTCACTAGCCTCTGTTTTCTCTTCACCGATCTCAAAATTGGCTTTCTTGAGAGTTTCCTTGGCCTCCGCAACTGTCTGACCTGTCACATCTGGAATGGCAATGGTTGCAGGAGTTCTAGACAAAATCCAAATAAGAGAAGCTGCCACTAATACAATGCTGGCCAACAAAATCATATAGCGAACTCTAAATTTCCGTTTCTTAACAGGCTTGCTTGCATAATTGTCTTCTGAAACCTGCTGACTCGGCTTCGCAGTCTGTGGCTTCGGACTCTGTGTTTGTACCTTAGGAATCGAGGTCAAGGTACTCTGAGATACTTTTGGTAGAGTCTTGGTGTCCGCCTTAGTCGCATCGTCAAAGACCAGCTTTGGTTCATTGCGACGATTATAAGACAAACTACTAGACAAGTCCACATACATTTCAGCGACCGATTTATAGCGATCTGTCAATTTCTTAGCAGTTGCCTTGATAACAACATTTTCCAAAGCCTGAGGCACAGATGGATTTTCAGCTATAACCGATGGCAATGGTTTCTGGAAATGCTGGAGGGCGATAGTCACCGCGCTATCCCCGTCATAAGGGATATGGCCTGTCAGCATCTCATAGAAGATAATCCCCATGGCATAAATATCACTCTGTACAGTCGCCTTAGAACCACGCGCCTGCTCTGGTGACAAGTAATGAACTGACCCCAACATTGAGTTTGTCTGAGTCAGACTAGTCTCAGCAAAGGCTACTGCAATCCCAAAGTCTGTGACCTTGGCAGTTCCATCTGGGGTCAAAAGGATATTTTGCGGTTTTAAATCTCTGTGAACAATTCCTCGAGTATGGGCTAAACGCATAGCCAGAAGGATTTGTCCCATGATACGGACGGCTTCTTCATTAGAGAGAGGATGGTGTTCCTTGATATAGCGTTTGAGGTCTAGCTCAGCAACATACTCCATTGCAAGATACTGTTGACCGTCTTCCTCACCAATATCTGTTATCCGAACGATATGAGGATGGTCTAGATCTGCCATAGCTCTCGCTTCACGCTGAAAACGAGCTACAGCTATCGGGTCCGTCTGGTAGTTGGTCCTCAGAACCTTCACTGCCACTTCTTCTCCGTCTAGAATTAAATCCTTGGCCAAATAGACATCTGCCATGCCTCCTCGGCCAATCTGTTTCACAATCCGATAGCGTCCGGCAAAAATCTTGCCGATTTGGATCATTCTGCATCCTCCTCGTTCATAGAAACAAGGGCAACCGTAATGTTGTCTAAACCTCCTGCATTGTTAGCAAAACGCACAAGCGTCGCTGTTTTATCTGCCAAAGGAATATCACTGGTTACAATATCACAAATCTCACTACCTGAAATCATATTTGTCAAGCCGTCACTATTAAGTAGGAGATAGTCTCCCAGCTCAAGGGTAATCATTCCAAAATCAGGCTGAATTTCATCTTTTTGACCGATAGACTGGGTAATAATATTTTTCTGTGGATGGCTAGCTGCTTCTTCTGGCGTCAATTGACCTGCCTTAAGCAATTCATTGACCAAGGAATGATCGCTCGTTAACTGGTGGTACTCTTCCCCACGAATCAAACCGATACGAGAATCTCCAATATGGGCATAGATAGCCTGATTGCCAATAATAGCAACAGCCTCAAGAGTTGTTCCCATTCCTTTATAGGCATCATCTTGTCCAAGTTGATGAATCTTTGATTTTCAATTTCTAGGTAATTGGCGAACCATTCACGCACTTCATTGACTGTATCGATCTGGGTATCAACCCAAGCTATACCTAGGTCTGTTACCGCCATTTCACTAGCGATATTCCCTGCACGATGACCTCCCATCCCATCAGCTAAAATAATCATAGTACGCCCAGCTCTATTGACATAGTGGTTGACATAGTCTTGGTTATTTGTTCGTTTCTGACCAACATCTGTTAATAATGAAATTTCCATGTGTCAGTTCCTTCCTAATCCGATATCTTGCGAAATTGACTGATGAAGAATCCATCACTTCCATACAATTCAGGTGTAATGAGGATACAGCCGTCTTTCACGATATCCTTACATTCATGTTCTAGTTTTACCTGTTCGAACTCAGGATGACTTTCTAAAAACGCCTCAACGACTTGAAAATTCTCCTCTGAGACAATAGTACAGGTACTATAAGTTATTATACCACCTTTGCCTAGTGTTTGACAAACACTACCTAATATTTCTAGCTGAATTTCCTGCAAGGACGCGAAATCTGCCGTTTCTTTATTGTATTTGATGTCTGGTTTTCGTCTTAAAAGTCCAATCCCAGAACAGGGGGCATCCACCAAAATCTTATCAAATGAATTCTGCCCAAAAAACTCATGCGCCTTTCTGGCATCCAATTTTTGCCTTTGAACCCGATCTGCAACTCTAAACGTTGGGCATTTTCTTGGATTAAGTCCAACTTGTGATCGTACAAGTCCAGAGCAGTAACCTGACCTGTCGTAAGATAAGAGGCAATATGGGCTGTTTTCCCACCTGGAGCTGCACAGGCATCAAGCACTCGCTCATCTCCCTGCAAATTCAAAGTTGGCGCAACCAGCTGACTAGACTCGTCTTGGATGGTTATGGCTCCATCCGCAAACAAATCATGGCTAGCAAAATGTCCCTGTTCCTTAACCAGACCTGAAGGAGACAAGGATGAATCACTGGCCTCCAACAAGGCTTGGATTTCCTCTTTTCGACTTAAGTCAGTCACACGAATACTGGCTTTGTTACGCACCAAGAGACTTTCAAAAATAGCCTGCGCTCGCTCTTCTCCGTATTCTTCCTTAAGTTTAGACACCAACCAAACCGGAAGGGAATAGGCAATGGAATCACGCTTGTTTTTTCGCTTAATGCTGGCAATATCTGGCCATCCTTCACGCAGGATACGGCGAAGGACTGCGTTAACCAATTTTTCACTGCCCTTTTTACGGACTTTGGCCAATTCCACTGCTTCATTGACTACAGCATGATCTGGAATCTTATCCAGATAGCGGAGTTGGTAGGCACTCATGAGAAGAAGAACATAAAGCCAGCTGTCTAACTGATCTCTATCTTCAATAAAGTGGGACAAGTACCATTCCAGAGTCAGTTTACGGGCTACTGTTCCGTAGACAATCTCTGTCACCAAACCCTTGTCTGCTGCTGAAAGTTGACTTCCCTTGAGATGCTTATTTAAGGCGATGTTTGAGTATGCCTGATTAATAAAAACATCCTCTAATCCTGCTAGAGCTAAACTTCTAGCTGTTTCTACTTTAGTCACCAAATCGTTCTCCTACAGTCAATGTGCGCCCAACTCCGTTGAGGAAGGAAGCAATGTCCATCTTAGGTTTACCAGCTGGCTGCACTTGTTTAAGAGAAAGGGCTCCTTCTGCCGTTGCGACAAGCAATTCTTTCTTGCTGATAGAGAGAATCTCACCTGGATTTCCCTGACCTTCTACTGGTAGGGCTTCATAAATCTTAAAGCGGTCGCCCTTAAGGAAAGTATGGGCAACAGGCCACGGATTCATCCCACGAATTTGGTTGAAAAGTTGACGATTGCTTTTATTCCAGTCCAATTTTTCTTCCTCTGGCTTGATATTTGGCGAGAAGCTAACCTGACTTGGATCCTGCGGTTCAGGTTGGATTTCCCCAGCAATGTAGGCAGGCAAAGTGTCCAAAAGCAAATCACGACCAACTAGCGCCGATTTTTCAAACAAGGTACCGACATTGTCCTCATCCATAATCGGAATACTGCGACGAGAAATCATATCTCCTGCGTCCATTTCCTTGACCATTTCCATAATGGTCACACCAGCTTCCTCATCCCCTTGAATCAAGGCATAATGGATCGGCGCACCACCACGGTGTTTAGGAAGGAGGGAAGCGTGAACGTTGACCGCAAAATCCATGCTATCAAGGAGTTTGCTTGGGAGAAACTGCCCAAAAGCAGCAGTCACAATTCCATCCGCTCCTAGCTGCATAATAGCTTCCATCTCTGGACTTCCAGATAATTTTTCAGGTTGGTAGATAGGAAGACCTGCTTCTTTGGCAGCCTGCTTGACTGGGGTTTCCTGGATCACTTTTTTACGGCCGACGGCACGGTCTGGCTGGGTCACAACGGCTAGAATTTCGTAACGGTCATCTGTCAAAAGTCCTTTTAAGACTGTTGCTGAAAAGTCGGGTGTCCCCATAAAGATTAGTTTTGTCATATCTTCTCCTTCTTATAAAAATTGCTGTGGCTCATGGTCAATGCTAAGACGGAGCTCACTATTTTCCCGTTCTTGAGTCAAAGCCAAGACCTGGTTGAGGGTCGGCCCCAGCTCATCTTCTAAACGGTATTTAATTAAAATCTGATAATGATAAAGGTTGTGGGTACGAGCAATCGGTTTTGGCGTCGGCCCAAGGATATTACTGGTATCTGACAAGCCTGACCGCAAAATGTTCATAACTTCATAGGCACGTTTGACCACCTCTTCTTCCTTCTTATGAGAAAGGGTAATACCAATGGTGAAATAGTAAGGTGGATAACCAAGTTGTCGTCTGATTCCCATTTCATAAGCGTAAAAGCCTTCGTAGTCCTGGTCTTTTGCAAATCGAATAGCGTAGTGCTGAGGATTGTAAGACTGTATCAAGACCTGCCCAGCTTTTTCAGCACGACCTGCCCGACCTGCAACCTGAGTCAATAGCTGGAAGGTTCTCTCAGAAGAACGGAAATCAGGCAGATTCAAGGCCGTATCCGCATTGAGAACTCCGACCAAAGTCACATTGGGAAAATCCAATCCCTTAGCAATCATCTGTGTACCAAGCAATATGTCCGCTTCCCCTCGTCCAAACTGGTCAAGTAAAACTTGGTGACTGCCTTTCTTGCGGGTCGTATCCACATCCATCCGCAGAATACGTGCCTGAGGAAAGAGTTCTTCCAGTTCGTCATAAGCCTTCTGAGTTCCTGTCCCATAGTAACGAATACTGCGACTCTTACAGTTAGGACAGACCTGAGGAATATCCTTCGAAAAGCCACAATAATGGCAGTTCATGGTCTTAGTATCCATGTGCAAGGTCAGGGAAATGTCACAGTTGGGACAAGTATCTACCGTCCCACATTCCCGACACATGACAAAGCTAGAATAACCACGGCGATTGAGCATGAGAACCACCTGCTCTTTTTTAGCCAGACGGTCCTGAATAGCTTCAAGCAAAGGGGGCGTAAAGTTTGACGTCTCATTTTGTCCGATATAGTCCCGAAAATCAATCACTTGAACCTCAGGAATGGTAGCTAAAGGATTAGCACGTTGGGTCAGACGTAAGTGTTGATAGACACCTTTGCCAGCGCGAGCACGGCTTTCTAAGCTCGGCGTTGCAGACCCAAGCACCAGAGCCGCTTGATTATACTGGGCCCGTAAAATGGCCACCTCTCTGGCATGGTAACGGGGATTGCTGTCCTGCTTATAAGTCGCTTCATGCTCCTCATCGATAATCATGACACCTAGATTTTTCAGCGGAGCAAAGATGGCTGATCTGGCACCAACAACAACTTGTGCATCGCCACGCTCAACCTTGCGCCATTCATCATACTTTTCACCATTAGACAATCCTGAGTGAAGAATGGCCACCTTGTCCCCAAAACGTGCTATAAAACGCTCCGTCATCTGTGGAGTCAAGGAAATCTCAGGCACCAGTAAAATGGCTGTCTTGCCCTTGTCCAAGGCACCTTGGATAATCTGCAAGTAAACCTCGGTCTTCCCACTTCCTGTAATCCCTTGAAGGAGGAAAGGAGGCTGATGACTGCCAATCGCACTGACTACTGCATCACGCGCCTGTCTTTGCTCTGGATTCAACTCCAAAGGCTGACTTGCTTCAATTCCTTCAAAATAAGCAGCCGAGCGTTGGACTTCCTTTTGAACTATAGTAACAGCACCTTGTTCCACAAAGAAGTTGACTTGCTCCCGCGAATAGGACTCTAACAAACTAGCCAAGGGAGCACTCTCAGGATGAGACAGTAAATAGTCTCTCAATTCCAACTTTTTCTTGGCACGTGCAGAAATCTCTACACCTTCTAACTGAACAAGGGCAACCTCATACCAAGACTGGGTCTTGACTTTCTTTTGATCAATCGCCTGATATTCTAGACCAAGCAGTCCTTTTCTAGTTAAACGCATCATTTCAGCTTGCTTACCTAAATCCAGAGAAGAAAAGGCTAGCGAATCTTCTGAACCAAACAGACGCTCTCGGTCTTCCTGACTCAAACCTTCCAGAGGATAGAGAATCTTGTCATAGCTGGAGTTCAGAAATCTTGGTAGCATAGCCTTGAGGATGGAAATTTTGTAAGAAAAGACGGACTTGCGTAACTCCTCAGCCAACCAGAGTTGTTCTTGTGTGAGAACAGGGGAAAAATCCAACACCTCAGCGATATCTTTTAAATCTTGCTCCATCTCTTCCTCATCTGATTGGGACTCCACACCAAGAACAATCCCTTGAATCAGGCGATTGCCCTTACCAAAAGGTACATGAACCCGCATCCCAACTTCCAGCATTCCCTCAAATTCCTCAGGAATCCTGTAACTATAGGGCTGGTCCGTCTGCATCAAGGGCACATCCACAATAATCTTGGCTATGGGCATCTTCTCACCTCCTCCTTGTCAGTAGATTCTTGCAATAGAAAAAATAAGATTGAGTCCCCCCAACCTTAAATTTTTTCACCATCTTCTTTTTCTTTAGCGATTTGCTCTTTGATTTTCTTTTCTTCTTCTTCTTTGCGGCGTTTTTCTTCTTCGATACGGCGACGTACTGCTTCACGTTTCCCTTCTGGATCTGGGTGAATTGTAACGTTTCCTGATTCGATTTCTTCTAAAGCGCGAAGAGTTGACTTTTCAGACTTGAAACCTTGAGTTGCTGGCGCACCTGCTTCCAATTCGTGGGCACGTTTTGCTTCCAAGATTACGAGTGAATATTTTGAAGGAACCTTGTCGAGCAAGGTATCAATAGAGGGTTTTAACATCATTTGCTTGTACCTATTTTCTAAATTTTATCGGGTAGTTGGAGATTTTGGTAACATCTCCTGATAGTGACCAATGACACGATCCACACGGAAGTGTTCTGCTTCGATAACACGTTTGACACGCTCAGCAGCTAGGGGCACCTGATCGTTGACAATCGCATAATCATACTCACGCATGAGGGCAATTTCTTCCTTGGCCTTTTCGATTCGTTGGGCAATCACTTCTGCACTATCTGTTCCTCGACCTACCAAACGATCTTGTAATTCATCTAAGTCTGGTGGTGTCAGGAAGATAAAGACAGCATCTGGAACCTTTTTCTTAACCTGAAGAGCACCTTGAACTTCAATTTCAAGGAAAACATCAATTCCCTTGTCCAAGGTTTCATTGACATAGGTCAGGGGAGTTCCATAGTAGTTGCCGACATATTCTGCGTATTCCAACATCTGTCCTTGACGAATCAGCTCTTCAAACTCTTCACGAGTACGGAAGAAATAGTCAACACCGTCCACTTCTCCAGGACGTTGTGCGCGTGTCGTCATCGATACAGAGTATTGAAATTGGTTTTCAGAACTCTCAAAAATCTCTCTTCTAACCGTTCCTTTTCCAACCCCTGAAGGACCAGAAAAAACGATTAGTAAGCCTCGGTCTGCCATTGTGTCTCCTTTTAGTCAGTCTGTGAAATAACATTTCTCTAGAATAATGGCAAAAAGCCAGATTATCCTTTACAGTCTTTCTATCTAGTGTAACAAAAAAGCAGTAATTTTTCAACTGCTCTTTCTTATTTATTTAGCATAATCTACTGCACGAAGTTCACGAATCACGGTTACCTTGATATTTCCTGGGTAATCGAGATTGTTTTCAATTTTCTCACGAACTTTATGAGCCAAGATTGTGACTTTGTCGTCCTTGATTTGTCCTGGATTGACCATGATACGAATTTCACGTCCTGCTTGAAGGGCAAAGCTAGTTTGTACTCCTTCAAAACCGTTAGCAATTTCTTCCAAATCATGGAGACGCTTGATGTAGCTTTCAAGAGACTCACTACGAGCACCTGGACGAGCTGCACTCAAGGCATCTGCTGCAGCAACGATAACTGCAATGACGCTCTCAGCTTCAACATCACCGTGGTGGCTAGCAATCGTATTGACCACAACTGGATGTTCCTTGTACTTACGAGCCAATTCCATACCGATTTCAACGTGGCTACCTTCAACCTCACGGTCAATAGCTTTCCCGATATCGTGAAGGAATCCAGCACGACGGGCAAGAGCCGCATTCTCACCAAGTTCGCTGGCCATAATACCAGCCAATTTAGCAACCTCAATCGAATGGCGTAAGACATTTTGTCCATAAGAAGTACGGAACTGCAAACGTCCCATAATCTTCATCAAGTCTGGATGAAGGTTTGGCGCCCCAATTTCATAGGCAGCAGCCTCACCGTATTCACGGATCTTATTGTCAATCTCTTGACGGTTTTTCTCAACCAGCTCTTCGATACGAGCTGGGTGGATACGACCATCTTTGAGCAACATTTCCATAGTCATACGGGCAATCTCACGACGAATCGGATCAAACCTGACAAGGTCACCACTTCTGGCGTATCGTCGATAATCACATCGACCCCTGTCAAACTTTCAAAGGTACGAATGTTACGACCTTCACGACCAATAATGCGTCCCTTCATAGTATCGTCTGGCAGATGAACTGTTGAGTTTGTTGACTCTGCTACATATTCACCAGCGATACGTTGCATAGCTTGAACCAGAATGTCCTTAGCCATTTTGTCAGAACGTTCCTTGACCTCTTGCTCAGCTTCGCGAATACGGCTGGCTATCTCCTTGGTCAAGTTCTCCTCTGTCTGTGTCAAGATAATATCTCGTGCTTCTGTCTGAGACAGAGCACCAATACGTTCTAGTTCAGCTTCTTTTTGTCTTTCGACTTCCTCTAATTGCTCTTCACGCGCATCAAGGTTTTTCGCTCTATCAGAAATACTTTGTTCTTTTTGTTCAAGTGTTTGTTCTTTACTCGTCAAATTGTCGTCCTTACGGTCGAGGCTAGTAGCTCTCTCTGTCAAACGACTTTCGATTTGTTTGAGTTCTTGACGTTCTGATTTGAATTCAGCGTCCACTTCTTCACGGTATTTTCTGGCTTCTTCTTTGGCCTCCAATAGTGCTTCTTTTTTAAGAGACTTGCTTTCACGCTTGGCTTCATTAACAAGTAAATCCGCTTCACGCTCAGCTTGTCCACGTAAATTAGTTGCTTCTTGTTCAGCATTTAAAAGCATCAACTCCGCAGCTTCCTGAGATGATTTCATCTTAGCTGAGATGCTGACATATCCAATGACTAAACCAATGATGACGGCAAAAACAGCAATCGCAAGCGACATGATTTCCATGTTTTTACCTCATTTTATTGTTATTCCGAATGACATACATTCTTTTACATTCTACCATAAAAAAGTGATTTTCACAAACCTAAAATAGAATATGTTTTGAGGAATTTAGGTTATAATCACTAAATAAAATTGTTAAATCCTTGTTGATTTGAAACAGTTGTTTCGCAGAGATTAAAAAAAGCCCACCTTTCAGTAGACTCAGTAGTAATCTTTCTTTGAAAGACAAGAAAGCCACGCTATCTCCATCCATCATATAAATCAAGCGATTTTCTGCATCAATACGACGTGACCAAGCTCCTTGATAGTCATACTTGAGTGGTTCTGGTTTACCAATTCCTGTAAATGGATCGCGTTGAATATCCTTGATTAGTTTATTGATTCTTTTTAACGTTTTCTTGTCCTGAGTTTGCCAGTAGCAATAATCTGCCCAGGCACCTTCTGTAAACTTGAGCAGCATTCATCACTCCTCAATAACATGGACCTGAGTGCTTCCAGCACGAACTTGAGCCATTCCTCGCAAGACCTTGTCAGATAGTTCCTTGTTTTGAGCGATTCTCAGAGTTTCTTGAATACTATCCCACTCGCTCTTTGAAAGGACTACAATGTCCTCGTCTGGATTTTTATTGACCACCGTCAAAGGATCAAATTCATCATTTACCTTCTTCATGTAATCTTTTAAATGATTTCGGAATGTTGAGTAAAGAACTGCTTCCATAACCATACCTCGTTTTACCTCTTTTCCACTATTATACACTAAAAGAAAGGAATTGTCAGAAACTTGTACAAGATTTTCTTTTTCTATCTATTTATACTCAATGAAAATCAAAGAGCAAACTAGGAAACTAGCCGCAGGCTGTACTTGAGTACGGCAAGGCGACGTTGACGTGGTTTGAAGAGATTTTCGAAGAGTATTATTCGTAAAAAATCTCAAAAAGCCCACCTTTCAGTAGACTTAGTTTGTTTCTATTCTAATCGGCACTCTGCCAAAATTCTGCTCTTTTATACTTAGATTTCCTAGTTGGTAAATCTGGTCTGCCTTTTGAGTCATAGCATCCCAAGGTTCTTTACCAATTCGGCTGACTAGATTGACCTGTCCTTTCAGAGACTTGAGATGTTGTCTGCCTTTTTCGGTAAACCAAGAACATGAATCCCTTCTGGCAAGTCACCTTCTCTAGCCTGCACCAAGATATAGGTCAAGAGGCGTCTGACACGCGCCTTTGTATAGCGTTTGGTGGCAACCACTTCAACCAATTCGTCAACAGACTGAGCTGTCTTGATAGCTTCCTTGATGCGCACAGCCATTTCTTGATTGACCTGATAGATGGTGGTTAGGTCGGAATTTGACAAGATTTGATATCGGAGCAAAGGAAAATAGTCATCCCAGCTCACCTTACTGGTCTGCTCAAAGAGGGTAACAGAAGGCATAAAGCGTTCTAAGAAATTTTGGTCTGACTGATGCTGACGGAGAGCTGTCGCCGAGGCAAAGTCCACATCCTTATCCACAGAATGGTAACCCGCCCCCTGACGCTGAATCGGCTCAAGCTTGATGTTTCGTCCCGCAACTGCCTTGGCATAGGCAAGAGCAAGGACATGATTGGGTGTATTGTCAGAAAAATCAAGACCTGCAAATTCCTTCCACATGGCTTGGGTTTTCTGGGGATAGGAGAGTGAATCAGGCAGATTATCCACAAATTGCTTCATCTCAGCACCTTTCTCTGTGTATAAGTCAGCGATTTTTTGGTAATCCAGAACTTCCTCCGTCCCAAAAGCTAGAGTATCAATCCCCAAACGCGCCAACATATCCACAGCACCTTGGCCAAAGAAATCTGCTGCCTGAACACTGACTAAAAAGGGCAATTCTACTACCAAATCCGCTCCATTTCCCAGTGCCATCTGAGCCCTAGCCCACTTATCTACAATGGCTGGTTCTCCTCGCTGCATGAAATTTCCTGACATAGCCACGATTTTCAGTCCCTCAGCCTGATCTAGCAGGTATTTGTGCCCATTATGAAACGGATTGAACTCCGCGATAATACCTGTGATGGTCATGCTAATCTCCTACTTCTGAGCCACAAAAAACCAACGGGTGCTAGTTTCTGTTGGCTCCTTGTCCTCAAAGTCCGCATAGAGTTTGAAGGACTTGAAACCAGCCTGTTCCAACAAAATATCATAGGTCAAGACTTCATAGGTCCGCTCCTCATGCACCTCATCGTGGCGACTAAAGGACCCATCCTCTTCCTTGATAAAGAAAGTCAACTCATGAACGATAGAGTGAGGCGCTGCATCCTCGTAGGTATCCCAGAGCATGGCAAAATCTTCTGCATTTTCATGATAAGAATAGCCTGGAAAAACTTCGTCTGTCTGGTAGGTCGAATGCACATCAAAGATGAAAACTCCATCTTCATTAAGGGCATTATACACTTCCTTAAAGACATCTCCCACTTCCACCTCATCCTGCATGTAGCAGATTGAGTCCGAATAACAAGTGACAAAATCATATTTACCTACCTTGGACAAATCCAGCATATTGCCTTCCATAAAATCAATCTTTTGCTTGGCGGAAGCAGCTCTCTTCTCAGCAATCTTCAACATATCAGCACTCAAGTCCAGGCCAGTCACATCAAAACCAGCCTGAGAGAAGCGCACTGATTGAATTCCTGTCCCACAAGCCAATTCCAAAAGTTTCTTTCTCTCCTTGGTCTTAGGCAAATGACGGAGGGAAAAGTCCGTCCATTTATCGTATAAACTATCATCCATGACCGCATCATAGACCGCCGCAAAGGTTTCATAAGTTGCCATAATCATGATACCAAGAGCCTCCATGGCAAACACCACTCGCTCTTTACCTTTCCATCAATTTTCTAAAATAAGCAAAGAAACCCAGTTGACTACAACTGAGTTTATATCCTATGCTAAGGCTTCTGAAATATCTACAGAATCCGCCTCATGCCATAGTTTTTCTAGGTTATAGTGTGCACGCATTTCTTCTGAAAAGACATGCACTACGACAGTACCGAGGTCCAGCAGTACCCAGCCTCCAGCTGCATCGCCTTCGACATGGCTACCTTTAAAGCCTGCTTCCGCTACTTTTTCACGGATATTGTCAGCGATAGCGTCCAACTGACGGCTATTCATTGAGCTAGTGATCACAAAGTAGTCTGTCACGCTGGTCAAATCTTGAACATCAAGTGCGAGGATATCCTCCGCACGTTTCTCATCAGCCGCTTTCACGACTAGTTCTAGTAATTCTTTTTCGTTCATTTAGTCCTCTTTTTAGAAAATATGTTTGTAGTCTAGGACATCTGCAAAGCGATTCTCCCAAATGTCCTCATAAAATTCATTTATCGTTTCTGCTGGAATGTCATCCCCATCAAAGGTTGTGACAGCACCTTCTGGAATAATCAGCTGATAGCCATATTCAAAGGCAACCTTGACAGAGGTATCCACACAATATTCTGTCTGCATACCACATAAAACTAATTTTTCAATCCCCTGTTTATCCAAGTATTCTTTTAAGCCAGTTTCTTTGAAAATACTGTTATACTTCTTCTGAAAGACCTTTTCATCAGGTTTTCGATTTAAAAGCGCAGATAACTGCCAATCTTCTGATGTTTGGGCTTCAGGATTCTCAATATGTTGAACATAGATAATTTCGATATTCTTACTTCTAGCCTGGTTTTGTAAATAAGAAGTTTTTTCCAATAGTCTCTCTGTCTTAAAACCTGTTTCCACTAAAATATTTTGTACATCAATAATGATAAAAGCCGTCTTCATTTAGTCCTCTTTCAAATAGTGCACAAAGGCGTTATAGGTTTCAAGGGTTTGGGGATAGATGGGGAATCCCTGATGGGCTAGATGCTCCACAGTACGAGCTGTTTCATAGGCCACTGCCTTATTAAGCGATAGACTCGCAATCTCACGTGCCTGGTCCACTCCAGGAAAGGCTCGATTATGCTCGATATAGTCTGCGACATAGATGACCTTATCTAGATCTGTCATCTGGTCAGCCCCGACTGTATGGATTTCAATGGCTCGCAGGATTTCAAAGTCTTGCAAATCCAAATCTTCCTGAATCTTGTAGATGCCAACCATACCATGCCAGACATTATTGCCCCAGTTTTTGAGGTCAGGGTCTAGCTGATAACGGTTAATCAAGTCTAAAAATTCCTGATCTGACAGCTTCTTAGCATAATCATGGAGAAGACCTGCAAGACCTGCTTTCTCAGTATCGACCCCAAATCGCTGAGCCAGTTCTATGGCTTCACGCTCCACACCCAAGCAATGAGTTAAGCGTTTTTCAGGCAGAAGCTCTGCCATTTTTTCCAACAAAACCTCACGGGAGCAGTTGATATAGTCTTGATAGGCCATCAGTAGAGCCCCTCCTTCTCGATGTAGTCTAGCACAGGCTGAGGTAGAAAAAAGTTAGGTTTCCGACCTTGGGCAAGGAAGTCACGCACCATGCTAGACGAGATATCCATGAGAGGCACATCCACCCAGATAACTGGGTAAGAAGTCCCTGCCTTGTAGCGTGGACGCTGAACCCCCACAAACTGAACCATGTCAACCAGCTCATCAATTCGGTACCACTTAGGTAGATAGTCCACCATGTCGGCACCGATGATAAAGTAATAATCCGTATCAGGATGTTGCTCTGTCAAAATCTTCATAGTGTCGTAGGTGTAAGAAATGCCCTTACGTTCCAACTCAATAGTTTCAATGTCCAGACCTTCAATCCCCTCAATCGCCAACTCAAGCATCTTGAGGCGATGGTGCTCAGGGATGGTTTCCTTTTTATCTACATGAGGAGGTTGGTATTCAGGCATGAGCAGAACTTGATCCAGTCCCAACTGCTGGCGTACTTGATCTGCAACAATCAGATGGGCATTGTGAACAGGATTAAAATTCCCCCCTAAAATCCCGACTTGTTTGCGTTTTTTCTCCTTGATTTCTGGCTCCAACTCTACCTTGGTAAAGGGAGTCAATAGTTCGATTGCCATAGGCTAGTCTCCTTTATTTCTCTGTAAAACAGTTATTTGGAGTAGGTTTTTAGATTTCTTTGACTTTTTTAGAAATCTTGCGATTTTCTTTCTTACTGGATTGTTTAAACAAAATCAAGATGCGTCCGATTTTTTGGACTGTGTCCACACCGATTTCTTCTTCTAAAATTTCAGCGACTTCGTGGATATTTTCATCTGTGTTTTGCAAAAGCGTTACTTTGATTAATTCACGTGCGTCAAGAGCCTGACGAATGCTGGTTTTGATTTGGTCGTTAAGTCCATTTTTCCCGATTTGGATGATGGGTTTGAGGGTGTGTGCCTGGCTGTTAAGGAAGGCACGTTGTTTTGATGTTAATGACATAATTTCTTTAAAAGAGTTTCTTTTTATACTTTTCTGAAGTGGTGACGGACGTCAGCAAAGTCCTTCGGACTTTCATGACTAAAATTTGAGCCTAAGGTCTCAAATTTTCCGCAGTTGGTACAATCACTTGTACCAACTGACACCACAGCGAAAAGTATTCGCTGTGGGCTCGCAAGTCTCGCCCGAATTCAGACAACCCTTTCCTTTCTGTGTTTAAATAATTGCTTTTCGTGTGACGACGGCGACGCCTTCTGGTGCCCAGACGGCGACTTTGGCGGTGCCTGTTACGCGGATCCAGCCTAATCCTGAAATAACTAGATCTGTCTTATCTTTGATGGTAAAGACATGTTGGACTAGTTTTGGAAAATCTTCTTTTTCCTTGCTATTTGGTGGTGTCAGGAGGGTTCCTAGGTGCCTATCGTAAAAGGCACTTGCTCCTTCGAGCTTGGTTCGGTGGAGTTTTAGTTCATTGTCAAAGAAAGCTGTGAAACCTTGCTTTTCTCCTGATATGAAGTCAAATCGTCCCAAGCCTCCTAAAAACAGGGTTTGCCCAGGATTAAGCTGATAGGTTTTGGGCTTGATTTCCTTTTTAGGGCTGACATACTTGAGATTTTTAGCCGTCAAGTAGTGGGCCATCTGGTGACGGTGGATGATCCCAGGCGTATCATAGATATAAGATCCGTCGTCAAGCGGAATCTCAATCTTGTCCAAGGTTGTCCCTGGGAAGCGTGAAGTCGTGATGACATTCTGATCACCCGTGATTTCTTGGATAATAGCATTGATAAGGGTTGACTTTCCAACATTGGTCACGCCGACCACGTAGACATCACGGCCCTTACGGTAGTGTTCAATCTCGTCAATGACTTCCTTAATGGCATGTTTGTTTTGGGCTGAAGTTAAGACGACATCGACTGGTCGAAGACCTTCTTCGTGGGCACGCTCCATGAGCCACTGGCTAATCTTGCCTGGTTTAACAGACTTGGGCAAGATATCTTTTTTATTTCCAACTAAGAGGACATCATTGCCCGAGACAAAACGTGGCAAGCCTGGGATAACAGAGCCATTAAAATCAAAGATATCAATGACATTGACCACTAAAGCATCACTGTCTCCCACCTCGTGCAAGAGCTTGAGGAAATCATCGTCCGTCAACTGGACATCCGTGATTTCATTGTAGTGGCGGAGACGGAAACAGCGTTGGCAATAGACTTCGCCAGTTTCCAAACCTTTTTCAAGTGACGACTGGGGAGTAAAGCCAAGACCAGCCTTATCTGTCGTCTGAATGGTTGCTCCACAACCAATACAGAGAATTTCTTCCATAGTTAAATTCCTTTTTTATATGTAATCGGTCCGTACTGTTCAGTGATTTTTCGCATCACACGACGCTCACGAGCTCGGTTAATCTGCGTTTTGATCGAGTCGTGTTGGACCAAGGGCTTGACCAAGATTGAGCGAATGCCTGCACGGTGGGCTGCTCGTATATCTGTCATGAGCTGATCGCCGACCATGACCACTTCACTTTTCTCATAGTGAAATTCCTTCATGGCACGGTCAATCCCAAATGTGAAGGGCTTCAAGGCCCAATAAACGTAATCAATCCCAAATTTCTCAACTGCTCGTTGGACGCGTTTCTTAGTATTATTTGAGACCACGATAATGCGAATGCCCGCATCCTGAAGGTCATGTAGCCATTGTTTCATCTCTGGCGTCCCATCAGGGTTGTTCCAAGCAATGAGGGTATTGTCCAAATCGACCAAAACAGCCTTGATTCCCTGCGCCTGCAGGCCTGGGACTGTCAGATCATAAACTGCTTCCACAGCAAAATCTGGCATATAGTTTTCAATCGCCATTCTGGCTCCTTTTCTTAACTTTTTTTCGCAATTTTCCTTAGTAACAATGACAGGATAATCCACAAACCAGCACTGGCTAAACTAATGTAGAGCCAAGCATGGGGCTCATCTGTTAAAGGTAGGGGAACATTCATTCCGAAAAAGCCTGTCACTACTGCCAAAACAGCCAGCAAGACTGAAATGATAGTCAAGGTTGTCAAATTATCATTCAGATTATTGTTTAGGATGTTGTTGTAAGATGCTGATAGTTGTTGAAGGACTTGAGAAATCAAGTCTGTCATGGATACCAGCTGATGAGCCTCAATCATGGCATCATCAAACTGTTCTCTCTCAATCTCGTTAAAACTGCGATAGAGGGCATGCCCTTGAATATGCTCCAGCAACATGCGATTTTGCTTGGCAGCCGCAGTAAGATAAACCATACCAGTCTCCAAGTCAGATAGGGCAAAGAGATTTTTCTTGGTCGTCCGCTGACGCAAGAGGCCATTGACCTCATCCTTACTCTTGTCCATCTGCTCGATGACAGGGTAGTAGGCATTGCTGATGATTTCCAGACTGGCAAAGAGAAACTTGTAAATCGAAAGCGTGTCATGACTGTCCAGATAACGGGTCATCTGTTCAATGACATAGGCGTTCTTGGTATTACTAATGGTAATCAGGCGACGATGTTCCACGATAAAGGTCATGGGAAAAGCTTCATAGTATGCCTTATCCTTTTTCAAGTTCAAGACATTGTAGATAAAGGTCACGGTCCCATTTTCACGGTGATAATCCATATGGGCACGCTCATTTCTATCCAGCGCATATTCGATGGTTTCCTTGTCCAAACCGTAGATTTCAGAAAGGTCCTCTAGTTTTTCAACTTGTCTAAATCTAGGTTAATCCAGGCGCAACCATTGCCCAACTGTTTTTCTAAAAACATCTTCTCTCCTTTACCAAACTCTTTCTATTGTACCATAAATCTGCTAAAATTTCAGGCCTGGTCTGTCCGAGAGAAATTGCTGACAACGGTGATATTCCGATTGGGAACGAAGTGCAGAACCTGGTCTTCTCCTCTGAGTTGCGTTGTTCGAATACCGACGCTGACGACCTTGCCCGATACAGTAATAGGGCCATTTGTCAGAACAACCTCATCTCCCACATCCAGTTGACGTTCGAAGAGGATGAAAAAGCCATTAATGACATCAGACAGAAAGCCTTGGGCTCCCATACCAATAGCCACCCCAGCAATCCCAGCCCCTGCCAGCAAACTAGAAACTGGCAAACCTAAAATCGACAAAATGCAGTAGAGTAAAAAGAAATAAAGGGTATAATTAAACACATTTTCTAACAGACGTGAGATAGTTTTCTGTCGCCCGACATCGTGGTGAGACATTTTTAGAGAAGGTTTAACAATTCTCTGCACCATGGTATGGAGCAATTTCTTAGCTATATAGAAGAGTAAAAATAAGAATAAAAGAGAAAGTACCTTGGTCAAGATATTCTCGATAATCGCTGTAACATCAAGCTTATTGAGATAGGTTTGAATAAATTCTTGCATAGAAAACTCCTTTCATTTATTATACCATACTTTCATAAAGTGTCATTCTCCATAAATATTCAAAAATAATTTCAAAAATAGACAGAAAATTCTTGATTTTAGTTCATATTTATACTATAATCATAAACATTACACAACAAAGGAGATTGTTATGAAAAAAACTCATTCATGCTTGGAATAAGGCAAGCCTAATCAAACGTATTTTGATTGGCATGCTTGTTGGAGGAATCCTTGGACTGACATTTCCTACTGTTTCAGGAATTGGCCTACTCGGAGATCTCTTTGTTGGTGGCCTCAAAAGCCATCGCACCCATTCTGGTCTTTGCCCTCGTTGCTAACGCCCTTTCCCAACATCAAAAGGGACAAGATAGCAATATGAAAAACGGTTATCTTCCTTTATTTGGTGGGAACCTTTGCCGCTGCCCTTATCGCTGTACTAGCAAGTTTCATCGTACCTGTTGAAATTACCCTAAATAGTGCTAATACCGATATTGCTCCACCAGATGGGATTGGACAGGTCCTCAGCAACCTCTTGCTCAAACTGGTTGACAATCCAGTTAATGCCCTTGTCACTGCCAACTACATCGGTATCCTATCTTGGGCAGTTATTTTCGGGATTGCCATGAGAGAAGCCAGCAAAAAAACAGTAAAGAATTGCTGAAAAACCATGGCTGATGTGACTTCTAAAAATTGTCGAATGGATCATCAACCTAGCTCCGTTTGGAATCCTTGGCCTTGTCTTTAAAAACCATCTCTGATAAGGGAATCGGCAGTCTAGCCAACTATGGAATCTTGCTTGCCCTCTTGGTGACAACCATGTTCTTTGTTGCCTTAGTAATCAATCCACTGATTGCCTTCCTCTTTATGAAGAGAAATCCTTATCCTCTCGTTTGGAAATGTTTGCGTGTCAGCGGTGTGACAGCCTTCTTCACTCGTAGTTCTGCAGCTAACATCCCTGTCAATATGAAACTTTGCCACGACCTTGGACTAGATCCAGATACCTATTCAGTTTCTATCCCACTTGGTTCTACTATCAACATGGCAGGAGCCGCTATTACCATCAACGTTTTAACCCTTGCTGCAGTAAATACTCTTGGAATCCCTGTTGACTTTGCCACAGCCTTTGTCCTCAGTGTGGTAGCAGCAATCTCAGCCTGTGGTGCTTCTGGTATTGCCGGAGGATCCCTCCTTCTTATCCCAGTTGCTTGTAGCCTTTTTGGTATTTCTAACGATATTGCCATGCAAGTTGTTGGGGTTGGATTTGTGATTGGAGTTATCCAAGACTCATGTGAGACAGCCCTCAACTCTTCTACAGACGTCCTCTTTACTGCCGTTGCCGAATACGCAGCAGCCCGTAAAAAATAACTCATAAAGGCAAGCCTGCTCAGGTCTTGTCTTTTCCGCTTTTATACTAACCTACTAGGAAATCCATATGTCTATTAGCCAACGTACGACCAAGCTCATCTTAGCTACCTGTCTTGCCTGCCTTCTTGCTTATTTTCTCAATCTCTCCTCAGCTGTCTCGGCTGGAATCATCGCCCTCTTGAGCCTATCTGATACTCGTAGAAGTACTTTAAAACTGGCTCGCAATCGTCTTTTTTCCATGCTTCTAGCTCTGGCTATCGGTGTCTAGCTTTTCACTTGAGCGGATTTCATATCTGGAGCCTTGGCCTCTATCTGGCTCTTCTATGTGCCTCTAGCCTACAAGATGGGCTGGGAAATTGGCATCACACCAAGTAGCGTTTTGGTTAGCCATCTCTTGGTACAAGAGTCAACCTCTCCAGACCTTCTAGTCAATGAATTCCTTCTCTTTGCTATCGGTACAGGATTTGCCCTACTGGTCAATCTCTACATGCCTTCACGAGAAAAGGAAATTCAGCTCTACTACACGATGGTTGAAGAAAAGTTAAAAGATATTCTCCAGCGCTTCAAATATTATTTATCCAGAGGGAGATGGACGCAACCGAGCACAGCTGGTTGAAGAATTGGACACCCTTTTGGAAGAAGCCCTCAGACTGGTCTATCTGGATCACTCTGACCACCTCTTTCACCAAACTGACTACCATATCCACTACTTTGAGATGAGACAGCGGCAAAGTCGCATCCTGCGAAACATGGCCCAGCAAATCAACACCTGTCACCTAGCTGCCAGTGAAAGTCTGATTTTAGCGCAACTCTTTTCAAAAATTGCTGGTCAACTGAGCCAGACCAATCCTGCTTCTGATTTGCTAGATGAAATTGAACGTTATCTGGAAGTCTTCCGTAACCGCAGTCTGCCCAAGACAAGAGAAGAATTTGAAACCCGTGCCACACTTCTTCAACTCCTACGTGAAGCCAAAAACCTTCATCCAAGTGAAAGTTGACTTTTATCAAAAATATGGACAGTAAAAAAGAGAAAACTTCAGACCAATCACAAAATGTGAATATCTGAAGTTTTCTTTTATTTGTAAGTTATTACCATAAAGGCTAATAGTAAAACGAATAAGGCCAAACTCACTAATAAAGTGAGCACCTTTACCAAAGTGTTGCTCTGCCAGTAACTTGGTTTACCAATATTACTGGTGGCATCCATGGAAAAGAGTTGATTTTGACGGGGTTGTATGGTTACCAATACAATCAAAGCAAGAGATAGGATAATAGCTAAAACAATCAGTATTTCAATCATAGACCTACCTCAAAATTCCCAGCAAAGTAAAGAGCAAACCAATCAGAATCATTAAACCCAGTAAAAGTGAAAAAGTTTTACTAATCTTTTCCCCTCTGGTTTCTTTTTCCTTCTTGATGGGTTTTTGTTTCAACTCTTCCATGCGACCTTCAACGTCTTTGTAAAATAAATCTTCGTCTGACATGTTAGCCTCCTAAAACAGTTTGCATGGTTTCCCGATATCGCACCAAGTCAACATAATTTGCATGTTGACCTTGTTTACCAAGTGCCTGACGCATTTGATCAACATCTGAAAGGGCCAGTTTCATGGTCTCAACCAAAGCAGAAACTTCACTACTTTCAAATAGATGATCAGGAGCGATATAGAGTCTATTGTGCACTGTCTGATTAAATCCAAGAATCAAGAGATTGTGCTCAAAGGCCTGACGTACTGCCTGCAATAACTCATTGCTGTGGTTTATATCCAAAGTAAATATCCGACAGTTGATAGAGCTCCTGAATCTTCTGTGGACTAGCGTTCTGATAAAGGACCACATTAGGATAGCGAAGCATGTCTAAGAGCTTAGAAGACATCTCTGTCACCGCTGCGATACGGAAGGTGACATCAGGCAAGGCTTCTACGATTGCTTCTACTTGCTCAATCTGATCTGAATTAGTCAAGATTAAGGCATCTCGTCTTAGGAAATTATCACGTTTAAACTGATAATGGTAACCCTAAATGCACAAACTGATCATGGTATTTCTCGTCAGTCAACTCTAAAGCACGTTCATAAGTCGCCTTGTTTGGAATGATAATCTTCTTAGTGCGCACATCATCACTTTCCAAAATCAACTGCATATTGCCTGGAATGGCATCATAGAGAGGTTCCTGCCAAACCAAGACATCTGAGCCAGATTTATCTGGATGATGGAAGGAAACCAAGAAAGGAGTCGCTAGAGTATTAAAGATAAGCTGACTTGTATCTATTTCCAAATCTTGCAAAAAGAAGGTGATAAATTCAACCTTATTTGCAAAGTAACGCATGGATTGACCAGGCAAAGTCAATAAGATATCACCCGTCACATGGTTTTCAAGTAACACCTCCTGGCCATTGACATCTTGGTAAACTGTCATGATTGGCTCACTATCTGCACTATAGGTCGTTGTAGCAAAACAAGTTCCAAAGCGATTATAATGGTCAACCTGACGTACTCGACCTTCCAAGTCTTTCCAATCTACCTGTTTAACCAAGCGAGCCTGCATTCCATCAGCATAATGAATAAGAGCTCTCTCCTGTGTCATATCTTCAATACGAGCAGACTGATTATTTCCTGAAATTTCCCAAAAAGCTGGAACAGGAACTTGGTTAAAATAGAGAGGTTTTCCCTTTTCATATCCTAGATAATAAGTAAAAGGAGATACCAGACCATCAGGCAGAAAACCATCTGCATCGATGACCACTCCAAGTTGAGAAAGACCAGTAGCTACTAGACTTTCATGTAAATCTCTACTTTCCTGACTGTAACGATCATAAAGTTCAATCATGGAGTACCTCCTCTACTGTTTTCTTCCACTTTTCTAACATTTCTTTGGTCAAGAAACCTTCTGCAATCTGATAAGAATGGGCACGCATAGCTTCCAAACGATTTTCCTGATACAATTGACAAATCTTAGCCGCATAAGCTTGCTTGATTTGATCTTCTACATGGTCAGATGAACTTGGAATCAAATAACCATTTTGCCCATCTTCTATAAAAGTCTGATTACCATAAGGCACATCAAAACCGATTAGGGGGAGACCTGAACCAACTGCTTCCATCAAAGTCAAACCAAAGCCTTCGCTGGTAGAAGCCGTCAAGTAGACCTCATACTGGCTATAAATCTGCGAAAGTTCCGCATGCCCCTTGAGTTGGATATAACCTTCAGCCTGATGATTTGCAATAATGTCTCTAAGCAGAGAATCTTCTCCACCACTACCATAAATATCAAAGGTTAATTCAGGGATTTCCTTACGAGCCTCAATGACCGCCTTTGACCAACCAATCAATGTGTTTTTCTTTGGCAAGACGTGAAGCCGTAATCAATGAAAAGGGCTTACGTCCCTGACTTGACTCAGTTAATGCATCAATACTTCCTACAGGAATGGTAACAATCTTTGGACGATGTTGACTATACTTGACAAATTGCTCTTCTAACACTTCCCTCTGTCTATCAGTTGATACGATAAAGAAATCAACCTTATCCGCATTGGTAAACTGATAGTCATAATAGTTATTCCAAAGGATGTAATCCTCATTTGTAGCATTTTCACTATAATGCTCCGCATGAACAACTACCGCTAGATGCGCTACTTGTGCTTCCTCAAAACACAACCTGTCCAATGCCTGTCTCCCTATCGAGAATGACCAAATCAGACTTGTTCAAATTCAAGGATTTCATAAAAGCACGCATAAAAGCTTGCTTTCCATAGAAAATCTTATCCTTGAAACGGTAAACTTCTTCCTTACCTTGATTCATCAAAATATCATAGGCTGGAGTCCCATCTTCATTGTAAAAAGTTCGTTGGTATAGAACTGCAACATTGTCCTTTGGAGCAAAATACTCAGTGCAATAACGCGTATAAGAAAAGTAATCCTTGCGAATCAGGTTTCCCTTTGAAAACATACTCTGCATGTTGAACCAAGTCCTTGTCCTCATCAACCAAATAACAGGTTACAAACTTATCTTGATCAGAAAAGAAGACACGCAAAACCTTGCCATTCTTTTCTCTACGACTTTCTTCACCACCGAAATAAGCCAAGACATCATCCACTGTCACGCTAGTCGGTGCAATTTTGATATCTGTAAAATGATTATAAAGCCAAATCACTTGTTCATCATCAAAACCAATATTAGCTGTTAAATGCTGAATATTATCGGCTAAAATCATATCTGTAAAGATAAACTTAGAAGGGAGATTTAATTTTCTAAAAAATCACCAGCACGATAGGCTTGAGCATATTCAACACCACTACTAGCCCAACCAATGCCTAAATTTATATTATAAATTGTCATATATTCTCCTCTTATGGGAAATGAGTCATAATTTCACCTTTAGAAGTAACTTCAACAAGTCCCATCAAAAGATTACGTACCATATCAGACCGAATCTGTTCTTTCATGGTTTCAAAACCATCATAAGCTTCCTGGTAATACTCCACTATAGGGTTTTTCTGAGCACCAGGCTGATTCCCTATCGCCATAGTCAGTTGTTGTAAGTAATCTACCTGTTCTACCCAGTTGTCATCAATAGCCTTGAGCATAGAAAGTCGTAAATACTGTTCATACAGTCCATGTTGATTAAGTAATTCTTTCTTTTCAGAAAGTTCTCTATCAATCACCTGCTTCATAAAGTTACGAACTGCAATTTTGTCAGTCACATTTACATAGTCTGGAACTTCTTTAATATGAAAACTAATATTGGTCACGATAAAGTGGAAGAGTAACTCTCGGCTTTCATAGTCTGAAGAAATCACTTGATCTATATAGCTAGCAATGATTTCATCAACAACATCTTCTAAATCACGAGAACCATCTATTAGACAATCTCGTTCCTTATAAACCATATCCCGTTGAATATTCATACTTTCAGCATATTCTAGAGTCTGACGACGTGCCGAACGTCCAGCACTATCACTGGCATGCTGAGCTCTTTCAACTAATTTCCGATACTTGCGGCCCTTAAGAATCTCTGGTTGTGTCATATCTTTAACTTGGTAATCTTTGTACTTTTTATGCACCCAAGATGGCCCAAATTTCTTAATAACATCATCTTCTAAGGATACAAAAAACTTACTCATCCCAGGATCTCCTTGGCGACCAGAACGGCCACGAATTTGTAGGTCGATCCGCTGACTTTCCATCCTCTCAGTCCCAATAACAATCAAGCCACCAAGTTCTGCGACTCCTTTACCAAGCTTGATATCCGTACCACGTCCTGCCATAGAGGTAGCCACTGTCACAGCCCCCATCTGACCTGACTCGGAGATAATCTGAGCCTCACGTGCAACGTTATTAGCATTTAGTACATTATGGGCAATTCCTTCACGTAACAAAAGAGAAGAGTAGAGCTGAGACATCTCCACAGAACCCACAAAGACCAATAAGGGATTCCCTTTACGATGGTATTCTTTGATGTATTCCAAAGAAGCGTAAACCTTTTCAGGTAAAGTGACATAGAGATTGTCTGGGATAGTCAATCCGTTGTCTAGGGACGATTAGTTGGAATACGAATAACTGACATATTATAGGTCTCAATAAACTCTTTTTCTGCGACCTTACCTGTCCCCTGTCATTCCAGAGATCTTTATTTAAACATCTTTAAAAGAGACTCTGATAGGTGATAGAAGCCATAGCTCTCGTTTCTGGAGATAGTTTGACATGTTCCTTTGGCCTCAATGGCCTGATGAAGTCCTCCCTGTAATTTGGTCATCTCCATGAGACGTCCAGTACCTTTATCCACCAGTACCATTTCATCTCCTCGAACGATATAGTCTTTATCTTTTGGTATACAGTTTATGGGCTCTATTGCATAGACTAAAGTGCCGAGCAAAATACTGCATGTTCTTCCTTGTAAAAATGATCTATTCCTAGAAAAGCTTTCAGCAGCTTTTAGCACCCTTAGTAGTCAGCCAGACTTTCATCCTTTTTCCTCTTTAAAAGATATAGTCTTCTCCCTTCAACTAAAGTCGTTACTAAGCGTATCAATAATACCATAATGATTTGACTGAACACGAGGGAGCACCCTGCAATGATCAGAGGAGTTTGAGCACTATCTAGCAAGATATCATCGATCTCGTCAATAATAGACATAATCAAAAGGACGTAAAAATTTTCCCTTTCTCATTTGAAGCAAGATTATCATCTAAATAATCAAAACCCTAAAGCTACCATTAGTTGTATAGATGATATCTGATTTATAGATTTCTTTTTCTTTTCTTCCAGGGGTTAACTCTTCTCTAGGATCATCTGTAAATGGGATCCCCAATTGTCAAAGCCTAAAGAAACGATACACTTGTCCCATCTCTTCAGCATCACGTTTGGCTAGATAGTCATTAGTGGTAATCAGCATAGTTCCTTTTCCTGTCAGGGCATTAAGATATACAGGCATAGTAGCTGTCAAGGTTTTCCCCTCACCTGTATTCATCTCAGCGACATTTCCCTGATGGATAACAATCCCACCCATAACTTGGACATCATAAGGAAACATTCCTAATACACGTTTATCTGCTTCACGAACAACTGCAAAAGCTTCTACCAAGAGGTCATCGAGAGTGGCACCTTTAGCAAGACGCTGACGAAATTCCACTGTTTTTGCCGCTAGTTCTTGGTCTGATAGAGACTCCATCTTTTCTTTAAGGGCATTGATTTTTTTTAAAATCCGTTTGACTTTCCGAAGTTGAAAATCTTGATAAAAAACTTTAAACACGATTTAACTCCTTAATTGAAAAAGAATAGAAATCTAAGGATTCAAAACCAGCACTTAGAAGAGAGACTTGGTAGGTATAGGTACCATCAGGATAGGTAAAATCAAAGATTTTCATTTTTTCAATTTTCTCTTCAATCACATCCCCATATCTATCAAAAAAGGCAATCTTTGTATAGACTCCATTGGTAGGATGACATTCATAATTCATACATAATTGATAATCCTGTTTTCTCTTCAGCAAAGGGAGACTGGGCTGAGTTCTAAAAGCTTGATAATTCACACTGGAAAACCATGTTTTTAAGATTTCTCCTGATGGCACCAAGGGATTATATAGACTAATATGTTTATCTTCGTGATAGGTCACCTTACTACCATGCATAAATGTCTCCCCAACTTCTCCCCACTCTATTCCTTGTCTTTGTTTGATAATCATTCATCACCTCTCCCAAAATCTGCTTCTAAGACCATACGATAAAAGTGCAAAAACCAAACCACATTGGTATTTGTATCATCATTATGTCGTCCCGCTGTTCCTTTGGAAAGTATTTTCGCTCCTGTATGACATAAGTGATCAACTAGTTGTTCATAAGCATGACTATCCATATCTTCATCCTTCATATAGGAAAGACCAAAAGTTGTCTGTGTAAAATCTGCCTTTTTAAAAGCATTCCAAAAACGTTGATCCAAATCTTCCATATGTTGGAAACTAACTCCACCAGTCTGATGTCTCAGAACATCAAATCCTGTATTAAATACTCCTGGTGCCTCTAAACGCCCTCGTCTTGCAATAGTCCCGATATTAGCTAATGGCTTACCGACAATAACTGCGCGTGGCTCAAAAGTGGCTCCGTAGTAGAGCGATGGAAATGTTCCCATTGATAAGCCTGATAAAATCAAATCTTTAGATGTCAAACCAAGATAATCTAAATAATATTGAATGGTTTCCTTAACCTTATTCTCTAATTCTTCGCTCCCCAGGTAAAAGGCACCACCTTCAATACGAGGATCCGAGAATAGAAGAAAAGGACATCCTAAATTTTTCATCATCCAATATCCCTCGAATCCCTCGGCAGGACGAAAACCTGCAAAATAAACAGCTAAAGGGGGCTTGAAATCACCCGGATGGAAAAAGTAGTTAATTTCATCATGCTTACTATCATGTAGGATATTCCCACCTAAAACAAACTTCCCGAACTGTTTACGACTCCAGCGCTGATGAAGAGTACCAATCTTTAAAATTCCCTGACCTCGTGCTTCTACAGATATGGCGAGATAGCAATCTCCCTCTTTATTTTCCATAATGAGTGCTTGCTCTAGGTCATTTTCAGTCACTAGGATTTCTTCAAAAATTTCATCAACAGACCCACTCCATATCTTATGAATGACCAATCGTAACTCACAATTACCTTGTTTTTCATACTCCAACCATAGTTCTATGGGTAAGTTTTTATTGACCGTAAAATTATAAGACCAGTATGCTAGTTGTTGAAAATCATTCCCAAAATTTCCTTCTAATCTCACATATTCGAATCCTTGATAGGAAATAGCTCCTTCAAAGGAAGGATTAACTTGGATACTATATGGGAATAACTTATCACCATATCCCCCACCAAAGAGAGATGTTGATAAATCATTGATTAATTGCTGGGGATCGGAGAAATCTACAGCCTGAGCACAACGCTTTTTTAAGCAATCAAGAATACCCAAATCTGTCGTTTTAAACTCTTGATTATAAAACAAAGTATAAGGTTCAATATGGTGAATAAAGGGTAATAAATCTCTTATATACTGACCATCCTCAATCAAAATTGCATGAAAATTTATGATGCTATCCATTTCCATCATTTTACGAAGGGCTAGCGGTGAGTTGGGACAAAAATAATACCAATCCATATTTTCAGGAATTTCATAATGATGAGCCCAATTATCAATCCCTATCTGTAGGATTTTATAGTCCTTTGACATCAGTAACCTCCTCAATCCAGTGATGCAATTTATCTAAGAATCGTTGTCCAGTATGTTCTTTGATTTTATCAATAGAGTATATTAATGCTTGATTCCATTCTTTTAGTCTATCTGTATAGTAATGTGCAGCCTTGGAAAATTCTGTCACGTCTGAAATCAAATAACCATTTTTCAAATGTTCCACATAGACGGTTTCGACCTGATTAATCTGAGGAATTCCCGCACTAATACCTGCGATTTGAGTATAGAGGTGGGGTTGTTTATTCAAATCCACAATCAAACGAACAAACTCGAGCGTCTTAATCAGATCCAATTCATCATTCATGTTGACAAATTGAAAACGTAGTTCCTGCTCTTGATTTTCTTCTAAAGGATTTTCTGCCCCACCGTAGTCTACTCCTTTTTCTAAACTATCCGTATGGATTTGTTTCTGAATGATTTCATTGACAAGTGATTCCACTTCCTCCATTTGTTCCTGACTAGCAGAAAAGGCTCCAAAAATGACTTCTGTATTTTTTGTTTCAGCAATAAATGATAAAACCTGAAATAGGGCTTGTCTATCAATTCCTTCAGAAAAATCTAATTGATAGTAAAGTATTGATTCTTTTCGAGTCTGACTTCTCCCTAGTCGCAAACGCGTATCAAAAGGAGAGAGATGATAAAACTTATCTGATAGTTTAGGATATAGTTCCTGCAAAAGTTGTAAACTATCCTCTCTATCCACTAAAACTACATCTGTCTGATCTAATGACTGCGCCAAGTTTTTAAAACTATCTTGAGAATTCCGATTAATGAATAGACTCAAAATTTTGGCAGAAGCACTTGGTAAGCAACTGAAGATAAATTGGTCATGATGAGGGTGAGAAGGGATGATGAAAATATCCTGTTTTTTCTGTTGTGTTTGCAGATATTTATCAAAATATTCTGCGATTAGTTGACTCATATCAGTGTAGTGAAGCTGTTTAAAACGGTAACCAAATATTGGATTTACCTCTACTCGTCCTCCCTCGTTTAGATGTTCTCTAAATCTCCAAATTCCTTTAGGATCCAAATAGTCTTGATAGGTAGGCTGTCCTTTATCAAAATAAATAACACTCGATACAAAGCCACGATCATCCATGATATAATTCTTGCTTATTTGTCCATCGAGATCAAAATATTGAATCTCACTGATAAACCCTTCTACTCCATGCTCCACTTTAGCATATTTTTCACCATTTTTTTGTACTACTATTGTAAAAGGACTATAAATAAATTGACAATCACTATCCCACTCTATATCTCTCAAATTAAGAACCTGGGTGTGTATATCTTGCAAGTCTTGCATGTCATCAAAGATAGAATAGACTTCTGTCTCTAAGACACCATGTCTATGTAAAAAATAACGCAAATGTGGCTGATAGGCTAATACGAGTAGTCGAGATGGTATACCTTGCCTTTGAAACAGCCTAATTTGATTAAAAGTATCATCAAATTCAAATCTAAAATAAGAATGATACCATGGAATCAAATCAGCATGCCATTGACGGGTTGAACCATACCAAGCTGGAATAAAATAATACATAAAATCCTCCTAAATCAAGGGTTTATAGGTTTCATTTAGTCTCAAAGCATTCATTTCATCTTTAATTGTAAAAATCATACCTCCGAACATCATAAACAAACCTGGAATCATAGCAATCCTCAATAAATTTTCATCAGATAGAACAAATAACATTGGAGTACCCGCCATCAAAACATTAAAGATTCCTCCTATAATTGAAAAGCGCAACACCAATCGATTAATAAAGCGACTTGTTTCCTCTCCTGGGTAAACTCCATAGATATACTCTCCAGATTTCTTCATACGATCAGATATTTGGTCTCCACTCATATTGACAAAAGCAAAAGCAATACTAAATAAAAAAATCATGGCAATGTATGAGTAAATCCATAATGGTTTTCCAACTCCATATTGAGCTGATAGTTCAGAGAAGACTGATGACTTTGGAAAAAGAGTCTGTAACAATAAAAAGATATAGGTAGGCAAACTTAAAAAACTCATCACATACATAAATGGCATACCACCAGCAGGATTTAACATTATTTCAAAATAAGAATAACGCTTAAACCGGCTACGTAATCCAATTTTATGAACTGGTATACGATAACGTGCTCTATACATGAGCACCATCATATAGGTCAATACAATACTACTCAATGCAATCAATATCATCATTCCCATAGAAATTCGAACAAGCTGAAATGTACTTAAAATATCTTGTGGAATATTTAAAACAATACTAGATAGTAAAATGACCACCGAGCCACCTACTCCAAGTTGCGCGTTTAAATCTGATAGCCATACTAGGAAAAAGGCTCCTGCTATTAATAATATGGTATTCAACACAGTTACCAAGAGTGATGAATAAAGATGCTGGATTGGTAAATTCAACGAGAGCGCTAAAGATTGAATCAAAGCAATAACCAGTGTTAAATACATCTTCCTTCTATCTTGAACTTCTACTGCACCCGAAGAAATATTCAATTTCTTAGAAAAGGAAAGTAGTTGCCATAAAATCATTGATGACATCCATGGTGAAAGGCCTATCGAAAATAGAGATAAACTCCTCAGATTTCCTCCTAGAAGGGCGGTTGAAAACGCCAAATATGCCGTTGACCCACCTAGAAAGTCTCTACTATTCAAATCAACAAAAGGAAGGGTAATACGACTTCCCAATACATAAATAAACAGCAGAAATAAGGTTGTTAAGCCTTTTTTTACTGCCATTGATGAGTAAATGTTTTTCACAAAATAATCCTTCTCTCTTACTGTTAATCTAATCTTTTGTAATAAAAATAGTGATGTTGCAACTTTAGTTTTGTTCTGCTTCAAAAAAGAGCTTTAATCTAAAACAAATATCTTTATATTCCTCAGTATCTGTTAATTGATGGAATTCCAACGTCTGCTTATAATCCTTTAAAAGGTTGACAAATCGAATGCGCATAACTGAGACGTCTAATCCAGCTAAAACAAGATCTGATATTTTCTTGGAAAATACTTCAACTAAATCTCTTGCCCAAGAAAGATCAAATTCAGACCTCATAATACTACCTGAACGTCTTCTGTAAATATAAAGATTATCATTGATAAACACTGTTTTTTTACTTCTTAAAAACAGTCTATGGGTAGAAGCTTCATCATCAAATCTTCTACCATGAGTAAATGAAACATCTTCAAACAAATCCTTTTTATACAACTTCACAACTGCTACTATAAAAGCTGAACCATTCCATTTCCAGGCCCCTGCCTGTCTATCTATTAACTCTTGTAAAGATAACTCTTCTACACAATAATCTTGACCTGTAACATAAAAATAAAAATTGCCATCACTTTCATCATAAATATAATAATTCCCAATGGCTATGTCTGCATTCTTTTCCTTTATTTGAGTATATAGGACTTCAATCATTCTATCGCTGACAATATCATCCGAGTCTACTAAGATAATATATTCTCCCCTAGACTGTTGGATCCCAAAATTTTTCGCAATTGCCGATCCTTCATTTTTTTTATGAAATACTCTAATTCGAGAATCTTTTTCGGCAAATTCATCACAGATTTCAATAGAAGCATCTGTTGATCCATCGTCCACTAATATAATCTCAATATTGGAATAAGTTTGTTTTCTAAGACTCTCAACACACTCTACTAAATATTTTCCCGTATTGTATATAGGCACTATGACACTAATTAATTCGTCCATTATCACTATTCCTCTAACTTTTTAATTGCATTAACTAAATCTTCTGGTTCATCCACACAAAAGACACCGTCATAGATTCCATCATCCATACTTTTACGTGTTGTGTCAAAAGTCAAGATTTTCTTACCTCTCTCTTTTGCTCGAGTAACTACATCTAAAACCTCTCCACCTGTATTAATATCTAGATAAACGCTAGAATCATCTAATAACCAGTCAATTCTTTGATGAAGTATAGACTGATACAGAGTCACGTTGGTGTAAGTAGATAACTTAGTCAGAGAATCAATGCAGAAAACAGGAGCTGCAACATGAAAATGCCAATCAGGTAACTGTTGTAACAAATACTCTAAATGTTTTACATCTGCACTCCATGTCACAACCATAGCCTGTTTTTGAGATTGATTACTTCGTTCAAAGTAATTCAAACTAGAACGCTTAAAAGCGATCTCTGACCAATCTAAATCTCTATAAGCCCACCATAATTCACGTAGTCTAGATATACTATATGTATTCCATGGTTTATCATGACTAGCAAAATGAACAATGACAGGTGGATTATCATCTAGTCGTTCACATTCCTGAGCCAGACGAAAAGTATCAGCACCTACCATATAATTATATATTTCATCTAACGTTAGCCAATTTTCCTCAAAATAAATATTTAAAATGCTCTGATCCCCAAGATGAACAGCTTGATTCTGTTCTGCTGCTAATTCTAATAAACTATTGACAATAGAATGCTCTTTCCACTTTGCAACATCCATCAACAAAACTCCAGAATTAAAGCCAGATTTCCGCCCCTCATAAGCATAAACATCATCAACAGCTCCAATATAATATCCCTTAAAATCTATTTTAAAGAGAGAACTTAGATCCCCTGTTACAATGATATCTGAATCTAGATACAATACCCTATCAGCATCAACTACTTCCGTCGCAAAAAATCTAAAATAAGAAGCATAATTTAAATGTGGTCCTGTTTTATAACCTTCAAAAAGTTCTTTATTCAAGTGTACATTGTGAATGGTAGAATTTACAACTTCCATTTTCCTTCCCAATAGTTTAAACCATTCGGGAGCTATATCACTATTCAAAATATAAAAATCAACATCCCTATTGTGATACAATACAGACTTTATAGTCGTCTCTAAAGGAATAAGATAGGCATTATCTGCCGCTAATACTATTGATTTTCTCATACTGTTCTCTACCTCATATAAAATTTGATTGCGTCTACTAAATCTTCTGGTTTTTTAGTTGAATAGAGTCCTGCATAACAATCATCAGTTAGTTCTTCATATCTACTGCTTTCAAAACTAAACATGGGTTTATTATATTTCTTCACCAAATCATAGATATATACTAGTTTATGGTCTAAATTCAAATCTAAATAAATATCTGAACTCTGTAGAAGTTTTTCTACCAAAATAGGAAAAGAATTAGGATAAAGGGTCACATTTTGATACTTAGATAATCTCTTTAATTCATCCGACATAAAAGTATGAGCAGCAATATAAAAATGTACTTCCGGCAATTGTTCAACTAGATAATCAATTTTTTCTACACACCAAGAATTAGTTAAATTCATACAAGTTAATTTTGGTTTATAAATATCTGCAGAATAAAATACACACTTTTCTTTCCAGCTAGACACTATATAACTCCATTCCATAAAAGAGTATTTCCACCACTCTTCTCTCAGACGTCCAACAGAAAACTGTTTCCATGGTTTGTCAGGAGAAATATAGTGCAAAATTTTTGGAAGAGGTGTTAATGGAATTTCAAAAATAAAAGCATGATTCTTTTCAGCTGCACCAGCATCAAAACCTATTTGGAAATTATAGGTATCCTCTAGCTGGTAACAACTATTTTGAAAAAGGATATTAAGAATAGACTGATCTCCTTCTCCCACATTTTCATGTTCTTTCTCAGTTAATTCAACTAACTGCTGACGAATATTATCTAATTTCCATTTTTTATTGTTAATCAACAAAACCCCAGCATTGAAGCCGACTCCAGCTCCAAAGCAAGAACGAGCTGCAGCCAAGTAATTTTCACCTAAATCTAATTCAAATAGAGGAGTCAAATCACCCGTCACCACCAAATCACTATCAAGATAAAGAACTTTATCTTCTGCTACCAAATCTGGAATAAAATAGCGTGCAAAGGTCATGTGATTGATATGTGGCAGTTTATTTGACCAGTTCATTTGAAACTGTTGTCCGATTAATTTGCAATCAATCAAGTCGTCGCCCATCTCTTGTAAATATATTCTTAATCTACTAAACCATTCCTGGGGAATATCTTGATTTAGTACATAAACTTTCACATGACTATTGTGCCTACAAAGTGACTTTATTGCCGTTTCGATTTGTCTAATATATGCATAATCTCCCGCAAATACTACTGCCCGTTTGGTATTTTCCATTTTAAATCCTTATCATTTATTCTAACTAACATTATTTGTTGCATTACATAAACCAAACCAGATAGATTCTCTCCAAAATTTTAATTTAATATCTTTGCAACAATTTGACTATTATAGGTTTCATCCTCAATGAACTCAATATCTTGATCAAAATTATACTCTGCTGTATGTTTATGTGAAAACTTAACCTTGGTTTTAGCCCCCATCTTCATCCACTCATATTCTGAATCGATATGACCGATATCCAATACCTGATGACCTTTTCGACTTAAATGATAAGCTAAAGCTTTAGCTGTAGGACCTAACATACATAAAATCAAGCGACCAGCCGCATGTTTTTCAATTTCTTGTTCAATTTCATGAACTCTAGAAAAAGCACTATGAGAAGGACAAATAATCCGGTTAATAGAATTGGCCTCATCAAATAAATCATTCCCTACACCTGAACGCGAAGTCGCACCTTCGACTATCAGTAAATCACGGTTTTTCCAGATACTTTTCAATTTTTCAAATTGAGCTTTAGCTTGACTCTTGTCTTCAAAATCGATATAAGGGCGAGATACAAAGGTTGAGCCATACCATGAATTACTACATAGTTCTCTGTAAAAATCCATATAATGATCCATGTGATCTTTCCAAAATGGAATTGCCCAAGATGTAAACCTGAAACGATCTGTAAAGGCATCAGGAAGGCACACAACTAATTCTTCTCTACTTTCCTGTCCGATGATATCTCTCATAGTCGAGACCAACTCTTCATCATAATCCTGGTATGGAATCGAATGCCCTGCAAGCATATTAATTTCTCCATCCCCAAAACGAACCAAAGAAGACTTGTTCCCAATAATATAATCTAAGGTTTCATCTATCCCTTTTACTTGAATCGGATCCAGCTGTTTCCCTAGAATTTCATTATTTATTAATTTCTGTAAATCAGCCAACATTCTTTCAGGATGTTCACTTGAATACAATCTTTGACCATTATTCCCATTTTGAGATTTATAAAAAGCTAGTATCGGTTTAGATAGACGAGTCATTTCTTCAACAATATCAGCCGTTGAACTCACCAAATTGATATCTAAGTATGCATCCATATTTTCCTTCAATTCTTCTAACTTATCTCTAGAAATTGCTGGATAAAGTTGAATATTAGGATATCGATTAGATAAATCATATAATTTTGCCCCCATAGCTGTCCAAGCAGCAACTTGAAAAACAACATTAGGTAAGCGTTCAGCCAAGTAATCCAGTTGTTCAATATCCTGAGAAGCAGTAAACGTTAAACAAGTTAAACTAGGGAGTTGTCGAAAGCAGGTAAGATGTCCATTTTTCTTAATATCTTTGATTGCATCAATCATAGAGGCGATTCCCCCATTTTCAAAAACGATTTGTCCTAAATCTCCGTGCTGAGTCGATTGAAAAGCTAATAGCGTTTTTTCTTGTTCTTTCAAAGATTTTAAAAAGTTCTCGTCTGCACTACCATGATTGATATCCAAATAAAGATTTGTTGACTGTTTCAGCTTATCTAATACAGGAGGAACAATCTGTGGATGCAATCTCACATTATCATGCACAGCTAATTTTGTTAGTTTATCTCCCATATCCGTCCAAGCAACAATATGAAATACCACCTCTGGTAGAGCTGTAACTAGCTCTTCTATCCCTTCTAAATCTTGGGAATTTGTCAAAGTTAAACAAGAAAATTCCTTGTCTAGAGGCGATGGCAGTTCAAACTCTCCTAAATGATGTTGTAAGATTTTAGTCCACTCTAAATCATGAAATTCCCACCATAAATCACGATAACGATTGGCTATTAAGGTTGACCAAGGTTTTCTATAGGACACAAAATGTATGATACTAGGTGATACTAATTCATTAAAATAGTTTTCCCATTTATTATAAAAAGCAGTTACATCATGACCTACTTGAAGGTTGTACCCTCTATCTAGCTCTAACCATCTATTAGAGCAAACTTGATTCAGAATCGTTTGATCACCGTTAAAATTTTCAAATTTCCCTTCATCCACTTCTTTTAATGTAACTATTGATTGTTCAATTAGTCGCTCTTTTAATTTCTCTTGACGCCATTTTTTGTTATTGATCAGCATCACTCCTGCATTAAATGTGACACCATCCGTATCCCAAGCAGCTGCTAATAAATATTCATAAAAGTCAATCTCAAATAATGGTTCCAAAGATTGATTTACAATTAAATCACTGTCCAAATATAAACTTTATCCTCAGAAATATAATCTGGTATAAAGTATCTGGCATAAGTCATTGGACTTATATACTCCCGAGTTTCCCAACTTTGAAATACAGCTTGCTCTGGCAACTTTACATCAATAATATCACTACCTAACATACGAGCAATTTTTCGTGGTTTGCGAAACCAATCTGGCATAATATCTTGATTTAAAATATAAATCTTAACGTCTCTATTGTGGTATAGAATAGATTTTATGGTTGTTTCTAACTGCGTGGTGTAATTACGATCACCAGCTAATACAATTGTTTTATTCATCTCATTCCCTTAATCAATTCCCAAGTGATAGATTGCATCTACCAATAACTTTTTAGTGAAATAACCCTCTTTTAGCAAATAACTAAAGGTCTTTATCCGATTCGTCATTTCTTGATATTCTTGTAGATTCATTTTATCAACTATCTCATGAGCTTCTTCCAGACTATTCACCACAAAGCCCAAGCCTTGATCTACTATAAATTTAGCAGTTGATAAGCTACTCGGTACAATGACTGGGATGCCAGCTGTTAGATAGGTACTAACCTTATGAGATATATTCAGAGTGTAATATTGGTTACTTTCTCCATCATTTTGATGAGTTCCCCAGACAAGACCAAATCCACCTTTTGATAATTCTAGTAACAATTCCTCATCTTTTTTCCATCCCTCAATGCTAAGATTTTTAGCACTAGAACTAGCCTCCCCTTTATTTGAAAATACTCTTAAAAGCGTATCTTGGCACCAATTTTGCAAGTCTGGGAAACGCTCTAAACTTCCAGCAAAAAAGAGTTCTTTTTTAAAAGTTGGGGTATATAAGGATAAATCATGAGGATGATCCCACATCCCTTGAATGAGAATTTTCTTGGTTGTCAAGCCTTCTTCAATCAGGCGTTCTTTCATCTGTTCGGATGGAACAATCAAAACATCCGATAGATTATACATATACATATATTCTTTCATGAGGTAATAGTTACTATCAAACATGAGAGGAACAACATCATGGATAAAGCAAATAATTTTCACCTGCATATCCTTCAGCTTATCAAACAAGACTCGATCAAACTCAAAGCCATTCCAAGTAGGAGACTGAAAGACTAAGATATCACCAATAGAAATACTGGTCATAATCCCATCCAGACGCTTATTCATTTCAGAAGGGCTATCTGAACCAATATTGTAAAAATAAATACCAACCTCTCTAAACCCCAGTTGACTGGCTATTTTTTGTACAGCATTTTGAGCTAGAATGACGGTACTATCACCAGCCATGCCGTATAAATTCGTTAAATGTAGTTTCATACTGTATTATCTCATTTTTTATTACTATCTACGGAAGTAAAGACAATTTTTCCATCATTCTTCTATAAATCTCCGTAAGTTGCATATTTTGTTCTTCTAATTTTGCTATTACTCTTTGTAATCTATTTTTATAAATCAAAATATGATTGGTCAAGTCATAATTCAAACTTGCTAAAATAGCGAGCTTCTCTTCCCTAGCCTCGATTTCATCATATATACGCTTTTCACTCCATATATTTGATAAAGTACCAGATAAACCAATACGGTACCAATAAATATAACTGTTTAAATAGACAACCCGTGAAGCCTTTAGGAGTACTTTCCACGTCCAGTAAGTATCTTCCGCAATTTTTCCTAAAGGAAATGGCAAATTTTCTAATAGCTCTCTCTTGAATAATTTCAAATAAGCTACAGTCCAATTCCCAGTTTTCATTTCTTCGACACCTTCTCTATCTATGATTTCTTTTCCGTCTATCACTTCAAGAGAATCATCTGGATTAGAATCATAAAACAAATATTGGCAACGTGATTCATCGTAACAATTATAACGTCCGATACTAATATCCGCATTCTCTTTTTTCAATGCATCATATAACAGTTGTAAAGCATCATTTTCCAACCAATCATCAGAATCTACAAAAGTAAGATAGGAACCTTTTGATTGTCTTATTCCATAATTACGTGCGTCTGATAGGCCTCCATTTTCTTTTTCAAAGTAACGAAAACGAGAATCTTTAGCAACATATTCTCTACAGATATCTGCTGAATTATCTGGAGAACCATCATTGACCATGATACACTCAAAATTTTGATAAGTCTGATTCAGAATACTATCCAAACACTGTCGCAAATATTTTTCAACATTATAAATTGGAACTATAATACTAATTAATTCATCCATAAGCTTGCAATTATTCTCCTAAAAACTGTTTAATAACTTTTACCATTTCCTTTGGCTCTTTTGAAGACAATATCTGACTTCGATTATTTGTATCATGACTCGTATTCTCAAAAGCAAATATTGGTTTCGATAAGTGGTGAACTTTTGAAATAATATTATCTATTTCCTGATTATGATTGATATCTAAATAAAAATCTAACTTACTCAGTATTTCTTGAGATTGATACGGTGTGTAATTGGGATAAAGAGATACATTTTTAAAACAGTTCAACGCTTGTACTCTCGGTCCAAAATAACTATGGGCAAAAATGTGAAAGTGAACATTAGAGAGGTTTTCTACTAGATATTCTATGTGTTCCAAATCTTGTGTATCTGTAAAAATCGCTGTATGAAATAAACTAACTGTTGCAATTTCACTAAACGTAGTTGGTTTGCTATCAACTTGCGACAAAATAGTTTGCCAATCCAAACCATTGTAAAACCACCACAATTCTCTATATCTTGTTTTTAATGAAGCATTCCACGGTTTATCTTTACCTTCAAAATGAATAATAGCAGGTTTATAGTTTTCATCCCAACTATTTAAAAACCACTCTGGCTTTTGAGCCCAATAACCCAATGTATCAAGTCCAACCATGAAATTATAATGAGGAGATACTTTCTTCCACTTATTTTCAAACAATAGATTTAAGACTCCCTGATCACCATAGACTTCTTGATGTTTTTCTGCAGTCAACTCTAAAAGATTTTGACAAATATTATCAGTTTTCCACTTATGAACATTTACCATCATCATTCCTGCATTAAAAATATTTTTATACCAACCATCTGGAACGGCGATTATATAATTTTCTTCGAAATCTCTCTGAAATAACGAATCTATGTTCCTATGAACAATCATATCACAGTCCAAATACAAGGCTCTATCTTCTTTCACAAATTCTGCAATAAAATAGCGAAAATAAGTCATATACTTGATATGTTCATCAGGAGTAGAAAAATGCTTTACTTTTTCTGCATCAATTTTTATATTTAAAATTTCACAATTTATCTGTCCTAATCTCTTCTCCATCAGATAAAACCACTCTTTGGGTATATCTTCATTAAAAATATAAAATTTCAAATCTCTATTATGGTAACAAATAGATTTAATAGTTGTTTCCATTTTGTCACGATAATTATTATCTGCCCCTAAAACGATTGCTTTTTTTGTATCCATAGCTCCAAATTATCTTCTTTCTTTTACAACAAGATTCCCATCGTTATAAACCACACTGTTTGCCGGAATGTCATTGCGTATGAGACAGCCTGCTCCGATAATGGTATTATCCCCAATCGTCACTCCTTTTAAAATCGTGACATTACTTCCTATCCAGCAATCTCTTCCAACTCTAATTGGTGCTGTGGTCCACTGGCATTTTTCTATCTTTTCAGCAGTATAAACATGGTCGTGGTCGTAAAAACGAACACCCTCTCCCATCATGGTACCTGAACCAATTTCAATTCTTTCCATACAGTTAAAACTACAAGAGTTGTTGACAAAGACACCATCATGCAGTATTAACTTGCCAGAAGAAACATGAAAATTTTCAAAATTTCTACAAATGACATTGCTTCCGACAATTAAATCCGCTTTATTATTAATTTGAAATACATTCCAAGTCCCATCTTGAATGATTTTCTCTTGAAGATTGATGCCTACTCTAACTTCATTCAGATACTCTCTCACTCTAGAAACCAATTTATCTGGTGTACTTGATAGAAAAACTTCTTGTCCCTGATTTCCATGTGCAGTATTATCAAAAGCAAAGACAGGTTTCTCTTCCTGTACAAACCTCGATACAATAGCATCTACTTCTTGAAAGTGATTGATATCTAGTAAAAAGTCACACGTATTGACTAGAAAGTTTAGCCGTTCTTCATTTGTAATCGTTAGGAGACGGACATTATGGTTCGTTTCTAAACGACGGATTTTATCCGAAAACTGGACAGGTGCTGCAATATGAAAACAGATGTTCGGCAAGTTTTCAAGGAGATGATCCAACTCTTCAATCTGATCACTGACAGTCAAAATCAAGGCATCACCTAATAGATGTTTTTTCTTCATTGGCTTATTTCTCTTAATTTTTCAATCATTGTTTGAACCTGGTCAACAGCATATACCTCCTGACCTACTTCATAAGATTTGGTATTTTCAAATGCTAAGATAGGCTTGCCAAGTTTAGCAAATTGATTGAGAATCTCTTCTGTCTTTTCACCATGATTAATATCTAAAAGTACTTGACTAGTTTCTACCAATTCATTATCTACATCAAGTAAATAATGGATACCATTAAAAATAGTCACATTTGGATAAACCGTCATCTGAGCTAATCGATCACTGACCATCACTCTAGCTGCAATTTTAAACTGAATATCAGGCAAGGATTGAATCAATGTTTCAATTTGTTCAATGCGGTCTGAAGCTGTATAGATTAGACAAGTGAACGATTCTTTTACAGGATAAATATGAGATTTTTGTAATGGATGTAAATGATGATTTTGGCTCAATTCTGTCCATTCAAGGTCATGATAGTACCACCATACATCACGATAGGTTTGAGCTGCCAAATCTTTCCACGGTTTCCTATGAGAAAGGTAGTGAATAATAGCAGGATAATCCTGACCTTCTGGCAATTGATAATCAGTGAACTGCTTATGAATGACAATATGATTATAATCAAAGTCCAATTCCAGCCATTTATGTTCAAAAAGCATATTCAAAATACTCTGATCAGCCTGTTCCACCTTATCATGCCATTCATTGCTTAAATCAATTAATTTTTGGGTCATATTCTCTTTTTTCCAAAAAGCATTGTTGACCAATAGAACACCGGCATTAAAGATTTCTTGACCGAAATAAGCTCTGCCTCCAAAATCTCTAACAGAGGCCAAAGGATAATCTTGTAGGTCTGTGGCAAACAAGTCATCAAGATTTTTCGTTACAAGTAAATCACAGTCTAAGTAGAGAGCCTTGTCTTCTTGCACAAAATCAGCTATGAAATAGCGTAAAAACACTGTATAACTAATATCCGTTTTATAACGTGAAATTTGCTCAGAGGTCACCCGACAATTGATAATTTCTGAATCAAACTTCTCTAATCGCTTATTTAATTGTTTGATCCATTCATTTGGAAAATCGCTATTAATCAGATAAAAACGAATCGATCGATTATGGTAACAAATAGACTTGATAGTCGTTAAAACTTGGTCTACATAGGCATAATTTGCCGCTAGGACAATGGCTTTCTTTTCACTTGATTCTTGTACCGTTAACTGATTTAAAAGTCTTTTTTTTATTTCAAATTCTTTATATGTTGCTGTGTTAGATAAACCACTAGCTTGAGCGTTGGCGAGACTGACTTCCAACATCTGACGATAAACTGCCAGGTGTTTCTCTAGAGGATACCCCATATTAGCCAGCAGAGTAATACGCTCAGACATAGCATCAACTAAGGCGTGCATCCACTTTTCTGTCCAAGTTTTTGTAATACTCCCACTTCTCTGGCGATATGCGTACAGACCTTGATTTATATAGATTACTTTTTGAACCAATAAATATAGTTTTTGATTCATATACCCATCTTCACCAAGTTTACCTTTATCAAATCGAATATAATCGAACAAACTCGCTTTATAGAGTTTACCCCAAGCAGATATTAAAGCAAAACTCTTCATTTCTTGAGACTCATACAAGTTTTCAAATATAGACACATTATCAAATACTTTCTCATAATAGGAGTCACCATTTATATGAAAATAATACATCCCCTCATCTTCATTGTATGAATAGTAATTCCCGACTGAAACATCTGCTTGATACTCAGTTAATTTATTGTATAAAACTTCTACATAATCTTGCTCAATCCAATCATCCGAATCAACAAAAGTTACGTAGGAGCCAGTCATGCGTTCTAAACCTGCATTTCGTGCATCAGATAGACCACCATTTTCTTGTTCTACATAGGTAATTCGATTATCTTTTTGTGCATACTCTTGACAAATTTCACCCGAATTATCTGTAGAACCATCATTGACAACAATAATTTCGATATTTTTATATGTTTGTTTTATTACACTATCCAAACATTTATCTAGGTAATCTTCAACATTATAAACTGGCACAATTACCGTAATTTTTTCAGTCATGAAACTTCTCTCCTTTTCTAATATTATAACATTTTTTACTTTATTTTTCAGCTTCTATTCACTTTTAATATCAAAAAATCCCCTGGATATTTTTTCATCCAAGGGATTCTTCATAAATCGAAATAACAATACTTTCTATGTATTTTTAATCCGATTATTCTTCATCATCACGTTTACGGCGTTTCGCGATCAGACCTAGACCAGTCACAGCTGCCAAAGCTCCAAGGAGTACAGATGACTTAGAAGCTTCTGTACCAGTATTTGGCAATTGCTGTCTTGACTTACCTGCTGATTCTGATGGTGTTTCAGAAGATAATGTGTTTGCTGACTCAGATGCGCTTGTGCTTGCTGATTGGCTCGCACTTGTTGATGCCGATTCAGATGCGCTTGTGCTTGCTGATTGGCTTGCACTTGTTGATGCCGATTGACTTGCACTTGTCGATGCTGACTCAGATGCTGACGTGCTTGCTGATTGGCTTGCACTTGTTGATGCTGATTCAGATGCACTTGTGCTTGCTGATTGGCTCGCGCTTGTTGAAGCCGATTGACTAGCTGATGTGCTTGCTGATTGGCTCGCACTTGTTGAAGCCGATTCAGATGCGCTTGTGCTTGCTGATTGGCTTGCACTTGTTGATGCTGACTCAGATGCGCTTGTGCTTGCTGATTGGCTTGCACTTGTTGATGCCGATTGACTAGCTGATGTGCTTGCTGATTGGCTCGCGCTTGTTGAAGCCGATTGACTAGCTGATGTGCTTGCTGATTGGCTTGCACTTGTTGATGCTGATTCAGATGCACTTGTGCTTGCTGATTGGCTCGCACTTGTTGATGCTGATTCAGATGCACTTGTGCTTGCTGATTGGCTTGCACTTGTTGATGCCGATTGACTTGCTGATGTGCTTGCTGATTGACTTGCACTTGTTGAAGCCGATTGACTTGCTGATGTGCTTGCTGATTGGCTTGCACTTGTTGATGCCGATTGACTTGCTGATGTGCTTGCTGATTGGCTTGCACTTGTTGAAGCCGATTGACTTGCACTTGTCGATGCTGACTCAGATGCTGATGTGCTTGCTGATTGGCTCGCACTTGTTGAAGCCGATTGACTTGCTGATGTGCTTGCTGACTCAGATGCTGATGTGCTTGCTGATTGGCTCGCGCTTGTTGAAGCCGATTGACTTGCTGACGTGCTTGCTGATTGGCTTGCACTTGTTGAAGCCGATTGACTTGCACTTGTCGATGCTGACTCAGATGCTGACGTGCTTGCTGATTGGCTTGCGCTTGTTGAAGCCGATTGACTTGCACTTGTCGATGCTGACTCAGATGCTGACGTGCTTGCTGATTGACTTGCACTTGTTGACGCTGATTCAGATGCGCTTGTGCTTGCTGATTGGCTTGCACTTGTCGATGCTGACTGGCTAGCTGATGTGCTTGCTGATTGGCTTGCACTTGTCGATGCTGACTCAGATGCTGACGTGCTTGCTGATTGGCTCGCACTTGTTGAAGCCGATTGACTTGCTGATGTGCTTGCTGATTGACTTGCACTTGTTGATGCTGATTCAGATGCGCTTGTGCTTGCTGATTGACTTGCACTTGTTGAAGCCGATTGACTTGCTGATGTGCTTGCTGACTCAGATGCTGATGTGCTTGCTGATTGGCTCGCACTTGTTGAAGCCGATTGACTTGCTGATGTGCTTGCTGATTGGCTCGCACTTGTTGAAGCCGATTGACTTGCTGATGTGCTTGCTGACTCAGATGCTGATGTGCTTGCTGATTGGCTTGCACTTGTTGAAGCCGATTGACTTGCTGATGTGCTTGCTGACTCAGATGCTGACGTGCTTGCTGATTGGCTCGCACTTGTTGAAGCCGATTGACTTGCTGATGTGCTTGCTGACTCAGATGCTGACGTGCTTGCTGATTGGCTCGCACTTGTTGAAGCCGATTGACTTGCTGATGTGCTTGCTGACTCAGATGCTGACGTGCTTGCTGATTGGCTTGCACTTGTTGAAGCCGATTGACTTGCACTTGTCGATGCTGACTCAGAAGCTGACGTGCTTGCTGATTGACTTGCACTTGTTGAAGCCGATTGACTTGCTGATGTGCTTGCTGATTGGCTCGCACTTGTTGAAGCCGATTGACTTGCACTTGTCGATGCTGACTCAGATGCTGACGTGCTTGCTGATTGGCTCGCACTTGTTGAAGCCGATTGACTTGCTGATGTGCTTGCTGACTCAGATGCTGATGTGCTTGCTGATTGGCTCGCACTTGTTGAAGCCGATTGACTTGCACTTGTCGATGCTGACTCAGATGCTGACGTGCTTGCTGATTGGCTCGCACTTGTTGAAGCCGATTGACTTGCTGATGTGCTTGCTGACTCAGATGCTGACGTGCTTGCTGATTGGCTCGCACTTGTTGAAGCCGATTGACTTGCTGATGTGCTTGCTGACTCAGATGCTGACGTGCTTGCTGATTGGCTTGCACTTGTTGAAGCCGATTGACTTGCACTTGTCGATGCTGACTCAGAAGCTGACGTGCTTGCTGATTGGCTCGCACTTGTTGAAGCCGATTGACTTGCTGATGTGCTTGCTGACTCAGATGCTGACGTGCTTGCTGATTGGCTCGCACTTGTTGATGCCGATTGACTTGCTGATGTGCTTGCTGACTCAGATGCTGATGTGCTTGCTGATTGGCTCGCGCTTGTTGAAGCCGATTGACTTGCTGATGTGCTTGCTGATTGACTTGCACTTGTCGATGCTGACTCAGATGCTGATGTGCTTGCTGATTGGCTCGCACTTGTTGATGCCGATTGACTTGCTGATGTGCTTGCTGATTGACTTGCACTTGTTGAAGCCGATTGACTTGCTGATGTGCTTGCTGACTCAGATGCTGATGTGCTTGCTGATTGGCTCGCACTTGTTGATGCCGATTGACTTGCTGATGTGCTTGCTGATTGGCTTGCACTTGTTGAAGCCGATTGACTTGCACTTGTCGATGCTGACTCAGATGCTGACGTGCTTGCTGATTGGCTCGCACTTGTTGATGCCGATTGACTTGCTGATGTGCTTGCTGACTCAGATGCTGATGTGCTTGCTGATTGGCTCGCACTTGTTGATGCCGATTGACTTGCTGATGTGCTTGCTGATTGGCTCGCACTTGTTGATGCCGATTGACTTGCACTTGTTGATGCTGACTGGCTCGCACTTGTTGACGCTGACTCAGATGCGCTTGTGCTTGCTGATTGGCTCGCACTTGTTGACGCTGATTCAGATGCACTTGTGCTTGCTGATTGGCTCGCGCTTGTTGAAGCCGATTGACTAGCTGATGTGCTTGCTGATTGACTTGCACTTGTTGATGCTGATTGACTAGCTGATGTGCTTGCTGATTGACTTGCACTTGTTGATGCCGATTGACTTGCGCTTGTGCTTGCTGATTGGCTTGCACTTGTTGATGCCGATTGGCTCGCTGACGTGCTTGCTGATTGGCTTGCACTTGTTGACGCTGATTGACTAGCTGATGTGCTGGCTGATTGGCTCGCACTTGTTGATGCCGATTGACTAGCTGATGTGCTTGCTGATTGGCTTGCACTTGTTGATGCTGATTCAGATGCACTTGTGCTTGCTGATTGGCTTGCACTTGTTGATGCCGATTGGCTAGCTGATGTGCTTGCTGATTGGCTCGCGCTTGTTGAAGCCGATTGACTAGCTGATGTGCTTGCTGATTGGCTTGCGCTTGTTGAAGCCGATTGACTCGCACTTGTGCTTGCTGATTGGCTTGCACTTGTTGATGCTGACTCAGATGCGCTTGTGCTTGCTGATTGGCTTGCACTTGTTGATGCCGATTGACTAGCTGATGTGCTTGCTGATTGGCTCGCGCTTGTTGAAGCCGATTGACTAGCTGATGTGCTTGCTGATTGGCTTGCACTTGTTGATGCTGATTCAGATGCACTTGTGCTTGCTGATTGGCTCGCACTTGTTGATGCTGATTCAGATGCACTTGTGCTTGCTGATTGGCTTGCACTTGTTGATGCCGATTGACTTGCTGATGTGCTTGCTGATTGACTTGCACTTGTTGAAGCCGATTGACTTGCTGATGTGCTTGCTGATTGGCTTGCACTTGTTGATGCCGATTGACTTGCTGATGTGCTTGCTGATTGGCTTGCACTTGTTGAAGCCGATTGACTTGCACTTGTCGATGCTGACTCAGATGCTGATGTGCTTGCTGATTGGCTCGCACTTGTTGAAGCCGATTGACTTGCTGATGTGCTTGCTGACTCAGATGCTGATGTGCTTGCTGATTGGCTCGCGCTTGTTGAAGCCGATTGACTTGCTGACGTGCTTGCTGATTGGCTTGCACTTGTTGAAGCCGATTGACTTGCACTTGTCGATGCTGACTCAGATGCTGACGTGCTTGCTGATTGGCTTGCGCTTGTTGAAGCCGATTGACTTGCACTTGTCGATGCTGACTCAGAAGCTGACGTGCTTGCTGATTGACTTGCACTTGTTGACGCTGATTCAGATGCGCTTGTGCTTGCTGATTGGCTTGCACTTGTCGATGCTGACTGGCTAGCTGATGTGCTTGCTGATTGGCTTGCACTTGTCGATGCTGACTCAGATGCTGACGTGCTTGCTGATTGGCTCGCACTTGTTGAAGCCGATTGACTTGCTGATGTGCTTGCTGATTGACTTGCACTTGTTGATGCTGATTCAGATGCGCTTGTGCTTGCTGATTGACTTGCACTTGTTGAAGCCGATTGACTTGCTGATGTGCTTGCTGACTCAGATGCTGATGTGCTTGCTGATTGGCTCGCACTTGTTGAAGCCGATTGACTTGCTGATGTGCTTGCTGACTCAGATGCTGACGTGCTTGCTGATTGGCTCGCACTTGTTGAAGCCGATTGACTTGCTGATGTGCTTGCTGACTCAGATGCTGACGTGCTTGCTGATTGGCTTGCACTTGTTGAAGCCGATTGACTTGCACTTGTCGATGCTGACTCAGAAGCTGACGTGCTTGCTGATTGACTTGCACTTGTTGAAGCCGATTGACTTGCTGATGTGCTTGCTGATTGGCTCGCACTTGTTGAAGCCGATTGACTTGCACTTGTCGATGCTGACTCAGATGCTGACGTGCTTGCTGATTGGCTCGCACTTGTTGAAGCCGATTGACTTGCTGATGTGCTTGCTGACTCAGATGCTGATGTGCTTGCTGATTGGCTCGCACTTGTTGAAGCCGATTGACTTGCACTTGTCGATGCTGACTCAGATGCTGACGTGCTTGCTGATTGGCTCGCACTTGTTGAAGCCGATTGACTTGCTGATGTGCTTGCTGACTCAGATGCTGACGTGCTTGCTGATTGGCTCGCACTTGTTGAAGCCGATTGACTTGCTGATGTGCTTGCTGACTCAGATGCTGACGTGCTTGCTGATTGGCTTGCACTTGTTGAAGCCGATTGACTTGCACTTGTCGATGCTGACTCAGAAGCTGACGTGCTTGCTGATTGGCTCGCACTTGTTGAAGCCGATTGACTTGCTGATGTGCTTGCTGATTGACTTGCACTTGTTGATGCTGATTCAGATGCGCTTGTGCTTGCTGATTGACTTGCACTTGTTGAAGCCGATTGACTTGCTGATGTGCTTGCTGACTCAGATGCTGATGTGCTTGCTGATTGGCTCGCACTTGTTGAAGCCGATTGACTTGCTGATGTGCTTGCTGACTCAGATGCTGACGTGCTTGCTGATTGGCTCGCACTTGTTGAAGCCGATTGACTTGCTGATGTGCTTGCTGACTCAGATGCTGACGTGCTTGCTGATTGGCTTGCACTTGTTGAAGCCGATTGACTTGCACTTGTCGATGCTGACTCAGAAGCTGACGTGCTTGCTGATTGACTTGCACTTGTTGAAGCCGATTGACTTGCTGATGTGCTTGCTGATTGGCTCGCACTTGTTGAAGCCGATTGACTTGCACTTGTCGATGCTGACTCAGATGCTGACGTGCTTGCTGATTGGCTCGCACTTGTTGAAGCCGATTGACTTGCTGATGTGCTTGCTGACTCAGATGCTGATGTGCTTGCTGATTGGCTCGCACTTGTTGAAGCCGATTGACTTGCACTTGTCGATGCTGACTCAGATGCTGACGTGCTTGCTGATTGGCTCGCACTTGTTGAAGCCGATTGACTTGCTGATGTGCTTGCTGACTCAGATGCTGACGTGCTTGCTGATTGGCTCGCACTTGTTGAAGCCGATTGACTTGCTGATGTGCTTGCTGACTCAGATGCTGACGTGCTTGCTGATTGGCTTGCACTTGTTGAAGCCGATTGACTTGCACTTGTCGATGCTGACTCAGAAGCTGACGTGCTTGCTGATTGGCTCGCACTTGTTGAAGCCGATTGACTTGCTGATGTGCTTGCTGACTCAGATGCTGACGTGCTTGCTGATTGGCTCGCACTTGTTGATGCCGATTGACTTGCTGATGTGCTTGCTGACTCAGATGCTGATGTGCTTGCTGATTGGCTCGCGCTTGTTGAAGCCGATTGACTTGCTGATGTGCTTGCTGATTGACTTGCACTTGTCGATGCTGACTCAGATGCTGATGTGCTTGCTGATTGGCTCGCACTTGTTGATGCCGATTGACTTGCTGATGTGCTTGCTGATTGACTTGCACTTGTTGAAGCCGATTGACTTGCTGATGTGCTTGCTGACTCAGATGCTGATGTGCTTGCTGATTGGCTCGCACTTGTTGATGCCGATTGACTTGCTGATGTGCTTGCTGATTGGCTTGCACTTGTTGAAGCCGATTGACTTGCACTTGTCGATGCTGATTCAGATGCGCTTGTGCTTGCTGATTGGCTTGCACTTGTTGAAGCCGACTGACTAGCTGATGTGCTTGCTGATTGGCTTGCACTTGTTGAAGCCGATTGACTTGCACTTGTCGATGCTGACTCAGATGCTGACGTGCTTGCTGATTGGCTCGCACTTGTTGAAGCCGATTGACTTGCTGATGTGCTTGCTGATTGACTTGCACTTGTTGATGCTGATTCAGATGCGCTTGTGCTTGCTGATTGACTTGCACTTGTTGAAGCCGATTGACTTGCTGATGTGCTTGCTGATTGGCTCGCACTTGTTGAAGCCGATTGACTTGCACTTGTCGATGCTGACTCAGATGCTGACGTGCTTGCTGATTGGCTCGCACTTGTTGAAGCCGATTGACTTGCTGATGTGCTTGCTGATTGGCTTGCACTTGTTGAAGCCGATTGACTTGCACTTGTCGATGCTGACTCAGATGCTGATGTGCTTGCTGATTGGCTCGCACTTGTTGAAGCCGATTGACTTGCACTTGTCGATGCTGACTCAGATGCTGACGTGCTTGCTGATTGGCTCGCACTTGTTGAAGCCGATTGACTTGCTGATGTGCTTGCTGATTGGCTCGCACTTGTTGAAGCCGATTGACTTGCTGATGTGCTTGCTGACTGGCTCGCACTTGTTGAAGCCGATTGACTTGCACTTGTTGAAGCCGATTGACTTGCTGATGTGCTTGCTGATTGACTTGCACTTGTTGATGCTGATTCAGATGCACTTGTGCTGGCTGATTGGCTTGCACTTGTTGAAGCCGATTGACTAGCTGATGTGCTTGCTGATTGGCTTGCACTTGTTGAAGCTGACTGACTAGCTGATGTGCTTGCTGATTGGCTTGCACTTGTCGATGCTGACTGACTAGCTGATGTGCTTGCTGATTGGCTTGCACTTGTTGAAGCCGATTGGCTAGCTGATGTGCTTGCTGATTGGCTTGCACTTGTTGATGCCGATTGACTAGCTGATGTGCTTGCTGATTGGCTCGCGCTTGTTGAAGCCGATTGGCTAGCTGATGTGCTTGCTGATTGGCTCGCGCTTGTTGAAGCTGATTGACTAGCTGATGTGCTGGCTGATTGGCTCGCACTTGTTGATGCTGACTCAGATGCGCTTGTGCTTGCTGATTGGCTCGCGCTTGTTGAAGCCGATTGACTAGCACTTGTGCTTGCTGATTGGCTTGCACTTGTTGATGCTGATTCAGATGCGCTTGTGCTTGCTGATTGGCTTGCACTTGTTGAAGCCGACTGACTAGCTGATGTGCTTGCTGATTGGCTTGCACTTGTTGAAGCCGATTGACTTGCACTTGTCGATGCTGACTCAGATGCTGACGTGCTTGCTGATTGGCTCGCACTTGTTGAAGCCGATTGACTTGCTGATGTGCTTGCTGATTGACTTGCACTTGTTGATGCTGATTCAGATGCGCTTGTGCTTGCTGATTGACTTGCACTTGTTGAAGCCGATTGACTTGCTGATGTGCTTGCTGATTGGCTCGCACTTGTTGAAGCCGATTGACTTGCACTTGTCGATGCTGACTCAGATGCTGACGTGCTTGCTGATTGGCTCGCACTTGTTGAAGCCGATTGACTTGCTGATGTGCTTGCTGATTGGCTTGCACTTGTTGAAGCCGATTGACTTGCACTTGTCGATGCTGACTCAGATGCTGATGTGCTGGCTGATTGGCTCGCACTTGTTGAAGCCGATTGACTTGCACTTGTCGATGCTGACTCAGATGCTGACGTGCTTGCTGATTGGCTCGCACTTGTTGAAGCCGATTGACTTGCTGATGTGCTGGCTGATTGGCTCGCACTTGTTGAAGCCGATTGACTTGCTGATGTGCTTGCTGACTGGCTCGCACTTGTTGAAGCCGATTGACTTGCACTTGTTGAAGCCGATTGACTTGCTGATGTGCTTGCTGATTGACTTGCACTTGTTGATGCCGACTGGCTAGCTGATGTGCTTGCTGATTGACTTGCACTTGTTGATGCCGATTGACTAGCTGAGGTGCTGGCTGATTGGCTTGCACTTGTTGAAGCCGACTGGCTAGCTGAGGTGCTGGCTGATTGGCTTGCACTTGTTGAAGCCGATTGACTAGCTGAGGTGCTTGCTGATTGGCTTGCACTTGTTGAAGCCGACTGGCTAGCTGAGGTGCTTGCTGATTGACTTGCACTTGTTGAAGCCGATTGACTAGCTGATGTGCTTGCTGATTGACTTGCACTTGTTGAAGCCGATTGACTAGCTGATGTGCTTGCTGATTGGCTTGCACTTGTTGATGCTGATTGGCTTGCTGAGGTGCTTGCTGATTGACTTGCACTTGTTGATGCTGATTGACTAGCTGAGGTGCTTGCTGATTGACTTGCACTTGTTGAAGCCGATTGACTAGCTGACGTACTTGCTGATTGGCTCGCACTTGTTGAAGCCGATTGACTTGCACTTGTCGATGCTGACTGGCTAGCTGATGTGCTTGCTGATTGACTTGCACTTGTTGAAGCCGACTGGCTCGCACTTGTTGAAGCTGATTGGCTCGCGCTTGTTGAAGCCGATTGACTAGCACTTGTGCTTGCTGATTGACTTGCACTTGTTGAAGCCGACTGGCTAGCTGAGGTGCTTGCTGATTGGCTTGCACTTGTTGAAGCTGATTGGCTAGCTGAGGTGCTTGCTGATTGACTTGCACTTGTTGAAGCCGATTGACTAGCTGAGGTGCTTGCTGATTGGCTTGCACTTGTTGAAGCCGACTGGCTAGCTGATGTGCTCGCTGATTGGCTTGCACTTGTCGATGCTGACTGACTTGCACTTGTGCTGGCTGATTGGCTTGCGCTTGTTGAAGCCGATTGACTCGCACTTGTTGATGCCGATTGACTTGCGCTTGTGCTGGCTGATTGGCTTGCACTTGTTGATGCCGATTGGCTAGCTGATGTGCTGGCTGATTGGCTTGCGCTTGTTGAAGCCGATTGACTCGCACTTGTGCTTGCTGATTGGCTTGCACTTGTTGAAGCTGACTGACTAGCTGACGTGCTGGCTGATTGGCTTGCGCTTGTTGAAGCCGATTGGCTAGCTGATGTGCTGGCTGATTGGCTCGCACTTGTTGAAGCCGATTGACTAGCTGATGTGCTTGCTGATTGGCTTGCGCTTGTTGAAGCCGATTGACTTGCACTTGTCGATGCTGACTGGCTAGCTGATGTGCTTGCTGATTGACTTGCACTTGTTGAAGCCGATTGACTTGCTGATGTGCTTGCTGATTGGCTCGCACTTGTCGATGCTGACTGACTAGCTGACGTGCTTGCTGATTGGCTTGCGCTTGTCGATGCTGACTGGCTCGCGCTTGTTGATGCCGATTGACTCGCACTTGTGCTGGCTGATTGGCTTGCACTTGTTGAAGCTGACTGACTAGCTGACGTGCTTGCTGATTGACTTGCACTTGTCGATGCTGACTTAGACGCGCTCGTGCTGGCTGATTGGCTTGCACTTGTCGATGCTGACTTAGACGCGCTCGTGCTGGCTGATTGGCTCGCACTTGTCGATGCTGACTTAGACGCGCTCGTGCTGGCTGATTGGCTCGCACTTGTTGATGCTGACTTAGACGCGCTCGTGCTGGCTGATTGGCTCGCACTTGTCGATGCTGACTTAGACGCGCTCGTGCTTGCTGATTGGCTTGCACTTGTCGATGCTGACTTAGACGCGCTCGTGCTTGCTGATTGGCTTGCACTTGTCGATGCTGACTTAGACGCGCTCGTGCTGGCTGATTGACTTGCACTTGTTGAAGCCGATTGACTAGCTGATGTGCTTGCTGATTGGCTTGCACTTGTCGATGCTGACTGGCTTGCTGATGTGCTTGCTGATTGACTCGCACTTGTCGATGCTGACTGACTAGCTGATGTGCTTGCTGATTGGCTTGCACTGGTTGATGCTGAGGCTGAGGCAGATCGCGCTTCCGAATCCGATACTGGTGGTTTCACTGTATTTTGTGTACCATCTTTATAAGTAATCGTTACAGTCCCATCATCTGATATTCTATATCCTTCATCTCCATCTTTGATACGGTTTGCATCTTTTGGATTTGCTGCTTTCACCGCCTCAAGAATCTTTTGTTTATCTTCTGGAGATAGGGTTGTTGTATTGCTTACTTGTACTGTTGCAGGAACATTACCTGGGAATTTTTTACTTAATTTCCCTTGAGCAACAAGGAAAGATGGAGTCTGTATTTCATTACCACTCAAGTCTCTCGTGATAAATTTACGTGTCCAATAATTACCTGATGCCCATGTTTTATCCGGTTTATATGTACCAGTAGCTTCAATCTTCGCTGGGGTAGTGTTCGTAGCGTCTGTAACACTTGAAATAGAATTTATCTCACCATCTGTTGCATAGCTAGGATCAATAAATTTTGTCTGAGTAGATCTATCATCTGAAACTTCCAACTTATTGATTTTACCACTGTTATCCGTGACTTCAGCAATTACACGATACTTATCACCAGCAAATATTTCATACCCTGCAACTTTTCCTGTACGAACAACTTCCTTAGGTGCATCTTTCCACTCACCAGCTGCATTTTGAATCTGTAACTTGTACGTAATCGTCGGTGGTACAGTTTCCTTAGTAATCGTACCAGAACTTGACTCTGAAGTTAACTCTTCAGTTGTATTTGGACCTGCTGGTACACTTTGAGTCACAGTTACATTAGGTACAGTAGGTGAAGTACTTGAAGGAAGAAGACCATTATTTCCATCATAGACTTTTTGCAAATCAGTCGGAGTAAAGGTTACGCTGTTAGCGTTATTTTCTGCTCTTTTCTTAATTGTTTGACCTGCAACTGTCAAGGTTACAGTTGCTCCTGGAAGAACATTGGTTACCGTGATGCTTTGATCTGGTAAACCTCCACGTTCACTTAAGTCTCCAATAACTGGTGGGTTAACTTCCATTGCCAAATCTGAGATTGGTTTTGTACGAGATCGACCATCTGTATAGGTAATCTTAGCATTAGTTCCTTCGAAGGTAACGTCCTGGATACGATCTTTTTCTTTTTCTGTAGCTGTATCATGGGCGTTCTTAACAGCTTCTTTAATGCTATCCTTTTCAGTATCTGTCAAGGAAGCTAGGCTTGTAACCTTAATCTTCTTATCAGGATTCAAGTTAGTATTTCTTACTGCTAAATCACCTTGTGCAAGTATAAATGTATTTCCTACTGACTCATTTCCTGCAACATCTGTAGCTGTAATCGAACGAGTCGCAGTATTTCTAGCGCTGTATTGAAGATCGTCTTTAACCTTTTCCGTTACAACTAGGCTAGCTGGATTTGTAGTTGAGGCATCTGTAATAGAAGAAATATTGGATGCAGGTTCTTCTTCATTGGGATTGAGTACAGGGTCTTTTCTAAAAGTATTATGCAAAACTTTTCCAGTTTGAATCTCGGTAGCTCTATCATGCCCTTGTCTAACTGTCGTTTTATTTATATAGTTACTATTGTCAGTGGCTGATGTTTTAAATCTAATTTGGTCACCAGTATAAAAAGTATATACTGGATTTCCACCTGACATCGTCTTAGGAGCAGCTACCCATTCTCCAGTCGCTTTATTGTAAATTTCTACAACTGTATTCGCTACTGGCGCAATCGTCTCAGGGGTAATAGTGACACCTGTACTTTCAGCAGATGGGGTTGTAACGCCATTAGAATCCGTAATATTTGCAGTAGCTGTTACACTTCCTCTGGCTGGCAATACGTTCAAACCAAGTTCTGCAAGAGTTACTGTCAGTTCAGTTGCACCTACTGGCTTATCGACTTTATAAGTCTCATTTCCGATTTTAATCGTAACAGACGTTGCTTTTGGTTCAATATTTGTAATCGTAATGTTCTTGGCAAGACCACCTTGATTTGTCAAATCATTTGTAACCGTTGGAGCTTTTGGTTTAGCAATATCTGCCACCTTGAGTGTACGAGTCGTGTCATCCTTATATTGGATAGTTGCAGTATCGCCATTTATCGTAACATTCTTGATACGACCATCAACACCATGAGCTGCCTTAATATTAGCTATCAGAGCTGCTTTTTCAGGTTCTGTTGGATGGCTAAAGTCATTGACTGTTGCCTTTTCAGTTGGATTGAGATTTGCATTTTTAACTGCAAGACTTGCATGACGGATAATAAATGTCTCGGTGCTAGATGTGTTATTTGCTCCATCGACAGCATTAACTTGACGAGTCAGAGTCTTATTAGGTGCCCAAACAACATTTTCTCCCATCGTTACAGTAGATGTTCCCGTATACGGAGCTGTTTCCGATGCATTCGTCACCGTATCTCTGAAGGTACCACCTGTACTTCTTCCCCAAGCAGGAAAATCAAACAAGTCATTTTTCCAACTTATTTTATCACCAAATGTGACCGTCTTAACTTTTCCACTGTTATCTGTAACGGTGGTTTTCACACGAAGTTCATCGCCTGAATAGATAGAATAATCCGTGTTACCGTCTGAGTTAGTTGTAGAAGGGACTGGTTTCCAAGTATTGGTTGTCTTATCTAACACTTCAAATGAATAGTTAATAACTGGTTTTTCTGTTTCTGGTGTGATGCTTACAGGTTCACTTGCTGCAGATTCAAAAGGTGTGTCAGCACTAACAAATAAACCTGGCGCTGAAACTTTGGCAGTAACTGTTGCATTGTTTGGCAACAAGCCATTCTCGAAACCAAGCTCGGTTGGTGTAAAAGTTACACTAGGGGTACCAGCTGTAATCGGCTTAGTAAACGTTTTAGTCCCTACTGTCACTGTTACCTTAGTTGCCTGCGGATCAATATCTGTCACCGTGATATTCGATGGCATACCACCTTCTTCGGTTAGATTGTTACTTACAGTTGGTCGACTAGGATTAACTCTCACTTGCAAAGTTTCTCGACCAGGATTGTCTGACCCATCTATTGCAGAAAGGAAGTATTGAAATAGTCCAACTTTATTAATAGTTCCTCGAACTCGACTCGAAATTGTCTTATCAGCATTTCTAGTATTAGTTAGCGAAAGCGAACCAACACTAGAATCAGTTATCGGAGAGCTGTTTGCCGTGAGCAATCCATTGAAAGATTTAATACCCGAATTACCTGTCTCATTATCTGAAACGGTTAGAGGCACATCGACAGAATCACCTGAAACAATTTCAATTGTTTTATTAGCTGGAACTCCCTTAATAACAGGAGGAATAGCATCACGAGTTGAGATTGCAGGATCACCAAATTCTGACTCCAAATTTCCCTGGTTATTTGGTAAGGCTACAGTTGTCTTGGCTACATACGAACCACCGAGTACAGATGGTACGGTAACCGTTGCTTTACCACCTCTAACTGTACCTGTATAGCTGGTATTATTTGGACCCTGAAGGGTAACCGTTGAGTTATCTGGGATACCTGTTCCTACATTCACTACAACATCCACTCGTTGTCCAACTCTACTATCAAGGTTGGTTCCAATTGTTGGAGGAGCTGGTTTAACAGCAACTTTAACAATTTTCTCGGTTGTATTACCAAGCGTATCTGTAGCGATCACCTTCACATTCTCATAAAGACCCACTTTGTTAGGAGTACCTGTCAAAGTAGTCGACATAGAGTTATCATTGTTTTTAACAGCTCTGCTTGCTGTCAAAACACCGTTAAAGCTTGGATTCGTTCTGTCAAGAGTGGTTCCTGTAGACCTACTTGCATCATAAGTAAGGGTCCTCATGCCTGAGTTACCAGTCGTCACATCAGAAGCTGACAAGCGGACATTAGCTGGTTGTCCAACAGTCAAATTGATTTGTCCGTTGTCTCCTGCTGTAACAACAGGTCCAGTCTTATCAATATTAGTTGCACGAACTGTATTACTATAATCAGATTCAACAGTTGTCTTCTCTACTCCATTTCGATCGGTGTAACGTGGTTGATTTTCAATTACCGTTTGAGCCTTGTATTCTGCATTGTTTTTAAGGTAACATTACGGAAGGTCACTTGACCGTTACTATCAGCCGTTGCTTCTTTAATTTTGACACCATTTTCGTAGAGGTAAACTTTCTGATTAGGAGCTGCTTTCTCAACGTGAATATCTTGTTGTTCCTTACCTTCAACTAACTTATTGGTAATTTTCGGTGCGTGAGGCTTAACGATAAACTGAGTAGGAACATCTGTTGTTGTACCATCTGGGAAGGTTACATGTATCTTATTGTTAAAGACCCCTGGAGTGCGTCCAACATTCTTCTTATCGATTGGTTGATTGTTAGAATCTCTCCACTCTATTTGTGAGTTACTAGGTAACTTATTACCACCATAATCATTAGTACCTTTTCTTACTAAATATTGGTTCGGATCCGTAAAGGCTTGGCTTGTATCGTTATTTGAATACCACCATTTCAAACCTGCAGAAGCATAGTCATTGGTAATATACGGTTCTTCCACCTGTTTAACAAAATATTTTCCATTGTCTGCTGCGGCTAGTGGATAAGCTTGTTCGTAGCTCATCCCAAGAGGATTGGTGTGGAGCCCCACTGTTGCAAAGGTCGTACCTGGTGAACCTAAACCAAATAACAGTTTCATATTTTTTAGTTGTTCACCAGTAACACCTGGTTTTACTCTTGTTTCAAAGCGTGTTACGTTTACTTCACTTTGTGTTCCACCGATATTAACCGTTTGCCAAATAGTACGTGGGTCTGAAATACGCGGAACGATTGCTGGAGAAATTTCGTTCCATATAGGGCGTTTATACTGGTCATTATTATCAGATAAAGCTTTTAGCAAGTTTTTAGATTCATCTGGATGGTAGAGAGAAACAATACCTTTACTTCCTGTAAACTGGTCTCTACTGTATGTTTCTGACCCCTGTTTAGCAAATCCATCACTACCACCTTCAACAGTCGCACCAAATTTATCTGGCAAGTCAAGCGGATTGCCCGTAGCAACAGGAAGGTTAGCGAAATTCACATTTGGTTTTACTGTTGTACTTGTTATTTGATTTTTATAACCTGACGTGGTAATAGTATCAGGCATCTCTAGCTGGTCTGGAACCTGCATCCACTTAATCACATTCGTATAACCACGATTAGCAAGCGGATTGGCAATCACTGTCCAAATGATAGAGGTTACTTTACCATTTGCATCATATACAGGCTTCGACGAAACAGCCACGTGATCTCTCAAATAATTCTGTGCAGAAGCATTTTCACCAGATACGTAAGATTTTAAGTTTTCGCCATTTGCACGATTCTCATTAGCCTCTCCTACCGCACGTGAACCAACCTGTGTATTAATGGCACGAGTTTGTGATCCTCTCTCCATCTGTCTGCCATTTAGCACACTACGTTTGCCGTTATGGGTGCGGAGCACTGCATTGGCGATTGAAGCTTCTGCAGCTTTGGCTTGCTTGATAACGGCTGTAAGGTCAGCGTTTGGATTCTTCAAAGCTTCTTCGATAGCTGTTACGGCAGCGTTAACTTTAGTAACTGCTGAATCCATGTTAGGCAAACCGATAGACCTAGCTAGGAATTCACCCATAGAAGCAGAGATTTTAGAAAGACGTTTGCGATCTTCTTCAGCTTTTTTGTTGCTCTCAGCAGATACAGTAGTCGCTACGGCAGCTGTTGTCGTTGTATCCACCAAGCTTGAAGTCGTTGATGTGATTTGACTCAAACGATTTTCAACTGCTTGTAGAGATGCAAGGCTGTCAGTGATGACTTTTGAAAGAGCTGCATCAGCTGTAGTATTAGCTGTATCTGCTTTACGTACAGATGTCTCTCTGTTTGAAGCTGTTTCTGATGCTACTGGTTTTGCAAGTTCAGAAGTTGCTCCAGCTTGTGATTGAGAAGCACTTGTTGATGCTGACTCAGACGCTGATGTGCTGGCTGACTGAGATGCTGATGTGCTGGCTGATTGGCTGGCACTTGTCGATGCTGACTGGCTTTCACTTTCTGAAAGATGCTTACTTGCATTCTTTGAAGCTTCCTCAGACAAGGACTGGCTTTGGCTAACAGAAACTGACAAGCTGTCTGCTTTAGCCCCCTCCTGATCTTTTACGGTTCCCAAAGTTACTGTGTCTGTATTTGCAAGTGTTTGATTTGCCTCTACTGTCTTTTCGAGGGCATCATTGGCATAAACAGTTGTTTGTGTTGCAACTGTTCCTCCAAGTACCGTCCCTGCTGCGGCTATCCCTTTCAGGATATCCAAGCCAGTCAGCGTATTTGCTGCTTGCTCTTCGATTACTTCAGTTGTTACCTGAGCAGCATCTACACCACCTCGCAAGACTTTAAAGAGACCAAATTGAGACGTCGAGGCACGCAACCAATGCTTACCCGACTTGATCAACTTGAAACGGGTCACACGATCCGTCTCCCTATATTCACCTTCTTGGCGTCTAAAAAACATTTTTTAGATTCCTTTCCTTTTATTTTTATGTGTATTTATTGATAAAATACCATTCTATATTATACACTTTAGATTCAGTTAATTCAATAAGTTTCAAAACATTTTTACCTAAAAAAAAAAAGCATTTTTATATTACTAAAATTCAAGTTCCAATTTTTTATAATTATCAATGACAACCCACATTTTAAGCGGTTTCAAAGTCTATAAATTTATTCTTAATCATTTTATGTATTTATATTTAGAAATATTAAACTTTTGTTACAAAACATTAAACTAGAACTAGAAGATTATACTCTATTTGTTAATATATTGATTTTCTGTGGTATTTGTATACTTGCATATCTTTTTATATCTATAGTAAGCTACATTAGCATGAAACAATACATAAACATTTTAGCTCCTGTTTACCATAGAATAATGCAAGAAGGACAGTAGCTCTATGCCCTTGAATGTCTTTATTCTAACATCAATGAACGATTAAACATATCATTTATTAAAAGTATTTATTTTTTAATACTCAATTCAAACACTCTCTAGATTTGTTTGAAACTAATCTCACCTTTTCAATGATTATAGTAAATTGAATCTAGAATAGTAGAAAACAACTCCTAAAGCACTGTTAGAAATGTTCTATAAGTTACGGTGTACTCTTCTATAGTAGATCGAAATAAGATATGAACAAATCTATTTAGGAAAGTCAAATTAATTTCTAGAAATATTTTATGATTTATGATGTACTATTATAGATTTATTTTATTATATATTAACTCTTATATACAGAAAAGAAATTTTTAAAAACCCCTGAAAACTTAATTTTCAGGGGTTTTTCTAACCTATTCATTTTTGAAAACGGTTATTTTAAGACAAGATATTATGCTTCATCTTCATTATCACGTTTCCGACGCTTAGCAACAAGACCTAGACCAGTCACAGCTGCCAAAGCACCAAGGAGTACAGATGATTTAGAAGCTTCTGTACCTGTATTTGGCAATTGCTGTCTTGACTTAGCTACTGATTCTGATGGTGTTTCAGATGCACTTGTGCTGGCTGATTGACTTGCACTTGTTGATGCTGACTGACTAGCTGACGTGCTTGCTGATTGGCTTGCGCTTGTTGATGCCGATTGACTCGCACTTGTGCTTGCTGATTGGCTTGCACTTGTTGAAGCTGACTGACTAGCTGACGTGCTGGCTGATTGGCTCGCACTTGTTGATGCTGACTGACTAGCTGACGTGCTGGCTGATTGGCTTGCGCTTGTTGACGCTGACTCAGATGCACTTGTGCTGGCTGATTGGCTGGCACTTGTTGATGCCGATTGACTCGCACTTGTGCTGGCTGATTGACTCGCACTTGTGCTGGCTGATTGGCTTGCACTTGTTGAAGCTGACTGACTAGCTGACGTGCTGGCTGATTGACTGGCACTTGTTGAAGCTGACTGACTAGCTGACGTGCTGGCTGATTGGCTCGCACTTGTTGAAGCTGACTGACTAGCTGACGTGCTGGCTGATTGGCTCGCACTTGTTGAAGCTGACTGACTAGCTGACGTGCTGGCTGATTGGCTCGCACTTGTTGAAGCCGATTGGCTAGCTGATGTGCTGGCTGATTGGCTCGCACTTGTTGAAGCCGATTGGCTAGCTGATGTGCTGGCTGATTGGCTCGCGCTTGTTGAAGCTGACTGGCTAGCTGATGTGCTGGCTGATTGGCTTGCGCTTGTTGAAGCCGATTGACTCGCACTTGTGCTTGCTGATTGGCTTGCGCTTGTTGAAGCCGATTGGCTAGCTGATGTGCTGGCTGATTGGCTTGCGCTTGTTGAAGCCGATTGGCTAGCTGATGTGCTGGCTGATTGGCTCGCACTTGTTGAAGCCGATTGGCTAGCTGATGTGCTTGCTGATTGGCTTGCGCTTGTTGAAGCCGATTGACTCGCACTTGTGCTGGCTGATTGGCTTGCGCTTGTTGATGCTGACTGACTAGCTGACGTGCTGGCTGATTGGCTTGCGCTTGTTGATGCCGATTCAGATGCCGATGTGCTGGCTGATTGGCTTGCACTGGTTGAAGCACTTTGACTTGCGCTCGTGCTGGCTGATTGGCTTGCACTTGTTGATGCCGATTGACTCGCACTTGTGCTGGCTGATTGGCTTGCGCTTGTTGAAGCCGATTGACTCGCACTTGTGCTTGCTGATTGACTCGCACTTGTGCTGGCTGATTGACTTGCACTTGTTGAAGCTGACTGACTAGCTGACGTGCTGGCTGATTGGCTTGCGCTTGTTGATGCCGATTGGCTAGCTGATGTGCTGGCTGATTGGCTTGCACTTGTTGAAGCCGATTGACTAGCTGACGTGCTGGCTGATTGGCTTGCACTTGTTGATGCCGATTGACTAGCTGACGTGCTGGCTGATTGGCTCGCACTTGTTGAAGCCGATTGACTAGCTGACGTGCTGGCTGATTGGCTCGCACTTGTTGAAGCTGACTGACTAGCTGACGTGCTGGCTGATTGGCTCGCACTTGTGCTTGCTGATTGGCTTGCGCTTGTTGATGCCGATTGGCTAGCTGATGTGCTTGCTGATTGACTTGCACTTGTTGAAGCTGACTGACTAGCTGACGTGCTGGCTGATTGACTTGCACTTGTTGAAGCTGACTGACTAGCTGATGTGCTTGCTGATTGGCTTGCGCTTGTTGATGCCGATTGACTCGCACTTGTGCTTGCTGATTGGCTTGCACTTGTTGAAGCTGACTGACTAGCTGACGTGCTGGCTGATTGGCTCGCACTTGTTGATGCTGACTGACTAGCTGACGTGCTGGCTGATTGGCTTGCGCTTGTTGACGCTGACTCAGATGCACTTGTGCTGGCTGATTGGCTCGCACTTGTTGATGCCGATTGACTCGCACTTGTGCTGGCTGATTGACTCGCACTTGTGCTGGCTGATTGGCTTGCACTTGTTGAAGCTGACTGACTAGCTGACGTGCTGGCTGATTGACTGGCACTTGTTGAAGCTGACTGACTAGCTGACGTGCTGGCTGATTGGCTCGCACTTGTTGAAGCTGACTGACTAGCTGACGTGCTGGCTGATTGGCTCGCACTTGTTGAAGCTGACTGACTAGCTGACGTGCTGGCTGATTGGCTCGCACTTGTTGATGCCGACTGGCTAGCTGATGTGCTGGCTGATTGACTTGCACTTGTTGATGCTGATTGGCTCGCACTTGTTGATGCCGACTGACTAGCTGACGTGCTGGCTGATTGGCTCGCACTTGTTGAAGCCGATTGACTAGCTGACGTGCTGGCTGATTGACTTGCACTTGTTGAAGCTGACTGACTAGCTGATGTGCTGGCTGATTGGCTTGCACTTGTCGATGCTGACTGACTAGCTGACGTGCTGGCTGATTGACTTGCACTTGTTGAAGCCGATTGACTCGCACTTGTGCTTGCTGATTGGCTTGCGCTTGTTGATGCCGATTGGCTAGCTGATGTGCTTGCTGATTGACTTGCACTTGTTGAAGCTGACTGGCTAGCTGATGTGCTGGCTGATTGGCTTGCGCTTGTTGATGCCGATTGACTCGCACTTGTGCTTGCTGATTGACTTGCACTTGTTGAAGCTGACTGACTAGCTGATGTGCTTGCTGATTGACTTGCACTTGTTGAAGCTGACTGACTAGCTGATGTGCTTGCTGATTGGCTTGCGCTTGTTGATGCCGATTGACTCGCACTTGTGCTGGCTGATTGACTTGCACTGGTTGAAGCTGACTGACTAGCTGATGTGCTTGCTGATTGGCTTGCGCTTGTTGATGCCGATTGACTCGCACTTGTGCTTGCTGATTGGCTTGCACTTGTTGAAGCTGACTGACTAGCTGACGTGCTGGCTGATTGGCTCGCACTTGTTGATGCCGATTGACTCGCACTTGTGCTGGCTGATTGGCTTGCGCTTGTTGATGCCGATTGACTCGCACTTGTGCTGGCTGATTGGCTCGCACTTGTTGATGCCGATTGACTCGCACTTGTGCTGGCTGATTGGCTTGCGCTTGTTGAAGCCGATTGACTCGCACTTGTGCTTGCTGATTGGCTTGCACTTGTTGAAGCTGACTGACTAGCTGACGTGCTGGCTGATTGACTTGCACTTGTTGATGCTGACTGACTAGCTGACGTGCTGGCTGATTGGCTCGCACTTGTTGATGCCGATTGGCTAGCTGATGTGCTGGCTGATTGGCTCGCACTTGTTGATGCTGACTGACTAGCTGACGTGCTGGCTGATTGGCTCGCACTTGTTGATGCCGATTGGCTAGCTGATGTGCTGGCTGATTGGCTCGCACTTGTTGATGCCGACTGGCTAGCTGACGTGCTGGCTGATTGACTTGCACTTGTTGATGCTGACTGACTAGCTGACGTGCTGGCTGATTGGCTCGCACTTGTTGATGCCGATTGACTAGCTGACGTGCTGGCTGATTGACTCGCACTTGTGCTGGCTGATTGGCTTGCACTTGTTGAAGCTGACTGACTAGCTGACGTGCTGGCTGATTGACTGGCACTTGTTGAAGCTGACTGACTAGCTGACGTGCTGGCTGATTGGCTCGCACTTGTTGAAGCTGACTGACTAGCTGACGTGCTGGCTGATTGGCTCGCACTTGTTGAAGCTGACTGACTAGCTGACGTGCTGGCTGATTGGCTCGCACTTGTTGATGCCGACTGGCTAGCTGATGTGCTGGCTGATTGACTTGCACTTGTTGATGCTGATTGGCTCGCACTTGTTGATGCCGACTGACTAGCTGACGTGCTGGCTGATTGGCTCGCACTTGTTGAAGCCGATTGACTAGCTGACGTGCTGGCTGATTGACTTGCACTTGTTGAAGCTGACTGACTAGCTGATGTGCTGGCTGATTGGCTTGCACTTGTCGATGCTGACTGACTAGCTGACGTGCTGGCTGATTGACTTGCACTTGTTGAAGCCGATTGACTCGCACTTGTGCTTGCTGATTGGCTTGCGCTTGTTGATGCCGATTGGCTAGCTGATGTGCTTGCTGATTGACTTGCACTTGTTGAAGCTGACTGGCTAGCTGATGTGCTTGCTGATTGGCTTGCGCTTGTTGATGCCGATTGACTCGCACTTGTGCTTGCTGATTGACTTGCACTTGTTGAAGCTGACTGACTAGCTGATGTGCTTGCTGATTGACTTGCACTTGTTGAAGCTGACTGACTAGCTGATGTGCTTGCTGATTGGCTTGCGCTTGTTGATGCCGATTGACTCGCACTTGTGCTGGCTGATTGACTTGCACTGGTTGAAGCTGACTGACTAGCTGATGTGCTTGCTGATTGGCTTGCGCTTGTTGATGCCGATTGACTCGCACTTGTGCTTGCTGATTGGCTTGCACTTGTTGAAGCTGACTGACTAGCTGACGTGCTGGCTGATTGGCTGGCACTTGTTGATGCCGATTGACTCGCACTTGTGCTGGCTGATTGGCTTGCGCTTGTTGATGCCGATTGACTCGCACTTGTGCTGGCTGATTGGCTCGCACTTGTTGATGCCGATTGACTCGCACTTGTGCTGGCTGATTGGCTTGCGCTTGTTGATGCCGATTGACTCGCACTTGTGCTTGCTGATTGGCTTGCACTTGTTGAAGCTGACTGACTAGCTGACGTGCTGGCTGATTGACTTGCACTTGTTGATGCTGACTGACTAGCTGACGTGCTGGCTGATTGGCTCGCACTTGTTGATGCCGATTGGCTAGCTGATGTGCTGGCTGATTGGCTCGCACTTGTTGATGCTGACTGACTAGCTGACGTGCTGGCTGATTGGCTCGCACTTGTTGATGCCGATTGGCTAGCTGATGTGCTGGCTGATTGGCTCGCACTTGTTGATGCCGACTGGCTAGCTGACGTGCTGGCTGATTGACTTGCACTTGTTGATGCTGACTGACTAGCTGACGTGCTGGCTGATTGGCTCGCACTTGTTGATGCCGATTGACTAGCTGACGTGCTGGCTGATTGACTGGCACTTGTTGAAGCTGACTGACTAGCTGACGTGCTGGCTGATTGACTGGCACTTGTTGAAGCTGATTGACTCGCACTTGTGCTGGCTGATTGGCTTGCGCTTGTTGAAGCCGATTGGCTAGCTGATGTGCTGGCTGATTGGCTTGCGCTTGTTGATGCTGACTCAGATGCTGACGTGCTGGCTGATTGGCTCGCACTTGTTGAAGCTGACTGACTAGCTGACGTGCTGGCTGATTGGCTCGCACTTGTTGATGCTGACTGACTAGCTGACGTGCTGGCTGATTGGCTTGCGCTTGTTGACGCTGACTCAGATGCACTTGTGCTGGCTGATTGGCTGGCACTTGTTGATGCCGACTGGCTAGCTGAGGTGCTGGCTGATTGACTCGCACTTGTGCTGGCTGATTGACTCGCACTTGTGCTGGCTGATTGGCTTGCACTTGTTGATGCCGATTGGCTAGCTGATGTGCTGGCTGATTGACTTGCACTTGTTGATGCCGATTGGCTAGCTGATGTGCTGGCTGATTGGCTTGCGCTTGTTGAAGCCGATTGACTCGCACTTGTGCTGGCTGATTGGCTTGCGCTTGTTGAAGCTGACTGGCTAGCTGATGTGCTGGCTGATTGACTCGCACTTGTTGATGCCGATTGGCTTGCGCTTGTTGATGCTGACTGACTAGCTGACGTGCTGGCTGATTGGCTTGCGCTTGTTGAAGCCGATTGACTCGCACTTGTGCTTGCTGATTGGCTTGCACTTGTTGATGCCGACTGGCTAGCTGACGTGCTGGCTGATTGACTTGCACTTGTTGATGCTGACTGACTAGCTGACGTGCTGGCTGATTGGCTCGCACTTGTGCTTGCTGATTGGCTTGCACTTGTTGAAGCTGACTGACTAGCTGACGTGCTGGCTGATTGACTTGCGCTTGTTGAAGCCGATTGGCTAGCTGATGTGCTGGCTGATTGGCTTGCACTTGTTGATGCCGACTGACTAGCTGACGTGCTGGCTGATTGACTTGCACTTGTTGATGCTGACTGACTAGCTGACGTGCTGGCTGATTGGCTCGCACTGGTTGAAGCCGATTGACTCGCACTTGTGCTGGCTGATTGACTTGCACTTGTTGAAGCTGACTGACTAGCTGACGTGCTGGCTGATTGGCTCGCACTTGTTGATGCCGATTGACTAGCTGATGTGCTGGCTGATTGGCTTGCACTTGTTGAAGCCGATTGACTCGCACTTGTGCTGGCTGATTGGCTTGCGCTTGTTGAAGCTGACTGACTAGCTGACGTGCTGGCTGATTGACTCGCACTTGTTGATGCCGATTGGCTTGCGCTTGTTGATGCTGACTGACTAGCTGACGTGCTGGCTGATTGGCTTGCGCTTGTTGAAGCCGATTGACTCGCACTTGTGCTTGCTGATTGGCTTGCACTTGTTGATGCCGACTGGCTAGCTGACGTGCTGGCTGATTGACTTGCACTTGTTGATGCTGACTGACTAGCTGACGTGCTGGCTGATTGGCTCGCACTTGTGCTTGCTGATTGGCTTGCACTTGTTGATGCTGACTGACTAGCTGACGTGCTGGCTGATTGACTTGCGCTTGTTGAAGCCGATTGGCTAGCTGATGTGCTGGCTGATTGGCTTGCACTTGTTGATGCCGACTGACTAGCTGACGTGCTGGCTGATTGACTTGCACTTGTTGATGCTGACTGACTAGCTGACGTGCTGGCTGATTGGCTCGCACTGGTTGAAGCCGATTGACTCGCACTTGTGCTGGCTGATTGACTTGCACTTGTTGAAGCTGACTGACTAGCTGACGTGCTGGCTGATTGGCTGGCACTTGTTGATGCCGATTGACTAGCTGATGTGCTGGCTGATTGGCTTGCACTTGTCGATGCTGACTGACTAGCTGACGTGCTGGCTGATTGGCTTGCGCTTGTTGATGCCGATTGACTCGCACTTGTGCTTGCTGATTGGCTGGCACTTGTTGATGCTGACTGACTAGCTGACGTGCTGGCTGATTGGCTTGCGCTTGTTGATGCCGATTGGCTAGCTGATGTGCTGGCTGATTGGCTTGCGCTTGTTGATGCTGACTGACTAGCTGACGTGCTGGCTGATTGGCTCGCACTGGTCGATGCGGACTGACTAGCTGATGTGCTGGCTGATTGGCTGGCACTGGTCGATGCGGACTTAGACGCGCTCGTGCTGGCTGATTGACTGGCGCTGGTCGATGCGGACTTAGACGCGCTCGTGCTGGCTGATTGACTTGCGCTGGTCGATGCGGACTTAGACGCGCTCGTGCTGGCTGATTGACTTGCGCTGGTCGATGCGGACTTAGACGCGCTCGTGCTGGCTGATTGGCTGGCACTGGTCGATGCGGACTTAGACGCGCTCGTGCTGGCTGATTGGCTCGCACTGGTTGACGCTGACTTAGACGCGCTCGTTGAAGCACTTTGGCTGGCACTGGTTGACGCTGATACTGACGCACTTGTGCTTGCTGACACTGATGCACGGTAATCTGAGTCAGATATATTTGGCGTTACCGTATTTACCGTTCCATCTTTATAAGTAATGGTTACCGTTCCATTCTCTGCAATAGAATAACTTCTGATACGGTTTGCAGTCTCTGGATTTGATGTTTTCACAGCAGCCATAATTTCATCTTTCTCACGCTGACTCAGAGCGTTTGGATGTTTAACTTGGAAGACTACTGACGGCTTCTTACCAGGGAATTTCTCATTCAGTTTCCCTTGAGCGACAACTACTGTTGGAGTTCTCGATTCATTATTAGACAAGTCCACAGCTTTTACACCAAGTGTCCATCTATTTCCATCTGCATGTGGCTGATTAGGATTATAAGTAGCTGTATACTCTAAAGTGGCAGGAGCATTCGTTGGGCTATTCTTAAATCCAGGAGCAGAATCATTCGATGAATAACCGTCTGGGAAAATTTTATCTTTATCTGATGTACCATCGTAAAGTTTCAAATCTCTAAGTTTACCACTATTATCTGAACCTTTTAAGACAACCTTAACTTCGTCTCCTGCAAAAATCTCGTATCCATTCGTACCAGGACGGACATTATTTTTCGGAGAAAGCTTTTCCCACTTACCATTATTCTTGACATAGATTTCAAATTCAGGGTTTGGAGATACATTTTCTTTAGTAATTATATTAGAAGATGTGTCAGATTGAAGAGTTACATTGCTACCATTTGGATCCCTAACAACCATTTCTTGTTTAACCGTTACATTTCCTGTGGGCAACAAACCATTATTGGTATCAGTAACCCGTTTCAACTCAGACGGTTCAAACGTCACACTTGTTCCAGTAGATTTTTTAGGGAAGGTTTGAGTCCCAATCGTTAAAGTGACTGTTGCTCCTGGTATTACATCTGTCACTGTAATACTACGATTTGGCAGACCTCCTTGTAGCTTCACTTGACTATCTGCGATTCGTGGTGGGTTCGGTCTAACTTTGATAGTTACAGGAACATTTGTACTGTTGCCTGCTTTATCTGCAGAACCTTGTGGTAAAGTAACTTTAACTTCTTTCTTATAGATACCTGGAACTGAAGCATCAGGTCTGGATACCCACTCATAAGTTGTCCCATTTGGAATCACAACTCTAGAATCAGAATTTTTAAGTGCATTACCAGGATTGGCAATAATATCATTTAGCGGAGCTGTATTTCCAACTGTTGTAACATACTCTTGTTTAGCCACTGGATCCACTACTGTATAAGTAAAGCTTGTCTCACTTGTCAAAGCACGATCTTGTGCAGACGGAGTTCCAAAGCGCCCTGTTGGATAAGTTGCTTTTACAGTATAGGTTGTACGGTGTGTCGTAGCTTCAGAATCAGTTGTATGCCAGACAGTACTAAATTTAGGTGACCCAGTTCGATTATTTAGTGGTGCACTTGCATTGTTATTCAGACGATACTCATAAGCAAATGTTGTTCCTGAAGGAAGAGATGGATTATTGATATAAAGATATGAATCTCCACCTATATTATTAGCATAGCTACCGCCAACAGTTCTATCACCTGAAGCTGCTTTAAAGGCATAAAATTGACCAGTAACTCTATTATTGGTTTTAGTCTCAATCTTTTGGTAAACTCTGTAATTGTATGTTAAATCCGTAGTAGTGTTATCTGGGTGAGTTACCGTTAAGATTGCAGTTCTAGGGTTCTCTCTGTCCCCCATCGCTGTCATTGTAGGAGCTTGCCCTTGTTTCCATGCAAATCTTGTCCCACTAGGGAAGTCAGAAGCTCCGCCAACTGGACGCACAAGACTTCTTGGATTTATATTAGATAAAGGCTCGTCGCTAACTGCATAAAAGTGCTCAGTTGTTTTCTCTACACCATACTTAACATTGTTTGTGACTGTATCCGTGGTTTTATCACGATAAGTAATGGTAACATCTCCATTACTAGCTACACTGATTGAACCCTCTTCAGCTCCTTTTTTATAGTCAGTTGAGCCTACACCTGATCCTGTACCTGAAAGAAGACTAGCATTGGACGCCTTAAAGTTATCCAAGACTTGTTCTCTTTCTTTTGGACTTAGATTTGCCTTGTCATTAACTACGACTTTAGTACCTTTCGCAGGGTCTTGTCGCTCATTAAATCCTTTGACATGGAAATTGGTACGGGCTGTAGCAGTCTGACCATCAATATCTCTAACTGTATATTCAAGAACATAAGTACCTGGTTTATACGGTTCCCAAGCAGTACCTTTACGACCAACTGTCCCTGTTATATCAATATTGCGGGAGGTTTGATATCCTGTTCGCCTTCCTTGATAATCATAGGTCCACAAATCCCCTAGTCCTCTTCTAATAGTAGCAGGATAGTTTGGGGAAGTTACACCTGTAATCTCCTTATTAGATCCAGAAGCAGTGATTGTATCCATCCCTCTATCATCACGTAATCGTATCTGAAAATTAGTGACTGCATCATCATTATAAAAAGTGACATCAGATGGCATCGTAATCGTAGGCGGATTAGAGGCTGCACGGCTCTGACTTGCTGCACGATTAGGAACTGCTATACTTCTACTCATACGTGGTGGATGCGACACTCTAGTAGCTACTTCATCATGCATAGAAGAAGTATAGTTCCCAGAAGTATCCGCACTTGTAAATGGCTGGCTACTTGTTCCAACTCTTGCATCCAATGTTGCAGTTCGCGACTGATTATTTACAGTGGCATAAACTTCAAGCGTTGCTTCTAGGTTTCTTTGTTTATCATGGCGTATATCATAAACATACTCATTTCCTGAACCACCACGTTTCTCCATTTCTTGTCCATTAAAGGTCACACGAGTAATCGTCGTATTAGGATCCACATCCGCAATCAGCCCTACATGATGCAAGGCATTGTTCGCGTGCATATTGATACGCCAAACAACTTCATTACTATTTCTATCATATCTACCAGACTCAATTGAAGCTGTCGTTCCATGACTAGAAAATGATGCCCTAGGAGACGCTCCTCTCTCTAACGCTTGTCCGTTACGACTATCACGTTGACCTGAATGTGCACCTAAAACAGCATTGACAATGGAATTACGAGCTAGAGTCGCTTTTTGTACTACTGATGTCAAATCACTAGTTGGATCTGCCAAGGCTTTTTCAATCTCCGTAACAGCAACATTCACTTTGGTAATAGCAGAGTCCGCATTCGGCAATCCTACAGCTTTTGCTAGGTACTCACCCATTTCAGCTGAAAGTTTGGTTAACTTCTTACGATTTTCATCTTGTTGTTTAGCTGAAACTTCTGTTGTTGCTATGGCACCAGCAGTCACTCCTACTAAACTCGTTGTGTCAGAAGTTGCTTTAGCAACATTCACACCAGCCTTTCCATCAATCTCAGTAGCCTTCAGTACAGCAGAATCAATTTTAAGATTAGTTGATTCTTTTGAAGGTGAGGAAGACTGTTCAGTTGTTGCTACAGATGTGCTCTGTTCAACTGATGAACTTGACGCTATAGAAAAACTTTCTGACTCACTTTTTGATTGACTAGTACTAGTAGAAGCACTGACCGACTCACTAGTTGAAGTACTTGCAGAAAGACTAGCTGATGTACTAGCCGAAAGACTAGCTGAGGTGTTATTAGACACCGACACCGACTTCGAAGCGCTTTCACTCAAAAAACTAGAACTCTCTGAATTGCTTGCATTTGTCGTACCTAAAACTACCGTATCGTTTGCTACTAAAACATCCGATTTATCTAGTGTTTTTTCCAAAGCTACTGCTTCATTTGCAAACACTTTGGTTTGCGCCGCAACAGCACCACCTAAAACGGCTCCTGTGGTCACGACTCCTCGGATAATATCTAACCCTGTAATTGAATGGTTAACTTTATCTTCTACCACTTCAGTCATAACTTGAGTCGTATCGACACCACCCCTCATGACCTTGAACAAGCCAAAAAGAGAGGTTGAAGCTCTCAACCAATGCTTTCCTGATTTAATTAACTTATAACGTGTCACACGGTCTGTTTCTCTGTACCTACCATTCTGACGTCTAAAAAACATTTTCTACTCCTTTTCCAGATAAAAGTGTAAACTATTGCCAAGTTTAATCATACTTGTTTAGTATACTTTAATTCTGAACTAAGGTCAATATGATATGTACATCAATTACCAGTCCGAAATGAATAAACAAACATCTATTTTAATATATATATATATATATTAAGTTGTTCTGCTAACTTATACTCCTAATAATCTATTTCCAGAAATAAAACTCCTTACTTATTTTTAATTTTTTTTACAAATATATTCAATTCAACTGAAATTTTAAAATTTTTAATTATCTAATTAATAAGAAGTCTCCTACGACATATCCAATCAAACAACACATTTTTTTCTAAATAGAAGATAGAGTTTAATAATTCTACTTATATAGAAACCAACAATAATAGTCTTCTAAAACTCAAAACGCAACAGTAGTTATCCTCGCTTTATGCTAAATCTATCTGCGAACTGGTCATTAACTTCAATATCAAATCAATATCTTGAGCTATCTATGGCTAAATTTCTAGTTTACTCTTTGATTTTCCCAAGCAAAATCAGACTATTAGCCACCTTAACTTTCTGAGACTTACACTGAAAAAGCCCGCAGAAAATAGCATTCGTAAAACTTTACTAGTAGTGCAGCTATAGGCTGAACAAAACTTAATTACAGAATAACGAAGTAAAATAAAACGCATAATATCAAGGTTGTCCATTCAATACCTGATACTATACGCTTTTTTGATTTCAAAAACTTTTTTCTCAAGCTCGTTAGTTACTTAGATTGTTACACAATCAAATAAATTTACTGAACTACGACACGGAGTTTGGCAAATCAATTCCATTTGTAAAACTCAGTTAGTGAGGCAGTTAGGTTGCTAGGTCACTTCCTTTCTGTTACGACGGCAAAGTCCACGAATCGATACCATTCGTGGACTTTGCCTAGTGAAGCGTTTAGGTAAGGCTATTTTTTACACTACGACACGGAGTTTGGCAAATCA